>Ga0256404_1012605_pt1 | contig 10957 bp, 12 predicted proteins | sample RumenRJG_01DNA_FD_185990 | JGI IMG/M metagenome (GOLD analysis project Ga0256404, IMG submission 185990) | Bovine rumen microbial communities from Lethbridge, Alberta, Canada - RJG_01 | ecosystem: Host-associated > Mammals > Digestive system > Stomach > Rumen | place: Canada: Alberta | collected...
CAGAAAAAGTGCCAGCTACTATGGTCGAAGCATTATAGCAAAAAAAACCTAATAACTTTGTGCCTATGCCAGTAGATCCGTATGTAGCCCCCTTACTTCCTTCACAGGCAGCTTATAATTCAGAAATACCAGCTGCTATAAATAAGGATACTGGTGTAGCTACCTGGCCGCGTACTACAGTACTTCCGAATATAATAGATATGTATAACTCAGTGATAGAAAACAATACTCTACCGCTACAACCTCCTTTAAGATCATGGATAGCCCAATAAGACAATATTAGAAACAAAAGGATTATAGACGCCATAAGCTATTTAGAAAGATTAAGCGTCGTCAAGCAGCAGAACGTCAGTAGGCTATTGATGAACCTATACGACAATTGAAGCGGAAGTTGAAAAGGTACGATGGAGGTAAAAATGTACCAATGGACAGATCTATAGATGGCATAAATCTATGGAGAGATGATCAAACAGGTTAGTATTTCTATCAAGAAGGTAATGGCCCTAGAATAGATTTAACTCCGTTTAATACACTTGGTTCTGATGATCCTACCACATGGTCGTTTTTAGATGCTGAAGGAAAAGAGTATAACCCAAGAAGATAGTATACAGGCTCTAAAATAAGTCAAACCACAGATGCTCAAAGGGTTGCAAACGAAGTTAGAGATATATAGAATACTCGTACGTGGCGCAGTGATGTAGCAGATTAGTTACATAATTTTGGAGATGCTCTAATGTGGTCAACAATGGCGATGAATCCTGAAGGAGAAGCATTAATGATGAAGGCTTCTGAGAAAGTTGCTCCTTTGGGACAATTAGCTAAGCGTTTATATAATACTATTAAATTAGCACCAAATTTTGTTCCCACTTTAGATAGTAATTTAGCAGGTATTAGATATGCTTATAGCAGGAATCCTGAACTTGCAAATATTGGAACTCTAGAAGAATACAATGATTACATCAAAACTATTTTTCCTGAATCTAAAGTTAGAGATATTAACTATCATATGGGGCCAAAAGGACTACAGGAATTAAAACCTAGTACAGGAAAGGTATATAACACTAATCCTGGTGCCCGTGGAATATATGTAACTCCAGATAAATCTTATGCGCAAAAGCTTAGAAAATATACAACGGATAGATTAGAAAAGCCTTCCTTCTTTACCTATATAAAAAGAAATTTAATTCCCGGAGGATGGGATAAAGCAAATGAAGCTTTCACAGACATCTACCCTGTTATGGTAGACATAAAAAATCCGCTATTAACAAAAGGCGATTGGACTTGGGGGATTAAAGATAAAAAATATCAATCTTTAATGGACGTTTATGATGCTATTGTTAATTCTGGGCCCAAATGGTATCAAAATTTCAATAGTATGCCTGAAACAATAGTACCTAGAACTGAGCAATCTTTAATACTAGGAAGCGATAGGGATGTTGCAGAATTTAAAAACTTTATGTCACAGAGAAATATAACATCCGAAAATGCAGCCAATATAACTCCTGAAACCATTCGTCTTTATCACGGTTCTCCCGTAAGATTTAATACGTTTAGCGCGAATTTTATAGGTAGCGGTGAAGGGGGTAGTAAGGTAATGAGGGGTATAAACCTTTGGCCTGAAGAAAAAATAGGTAATGCTCCTAAATTAGCTAATATAAAATCTCCAGACGCACCTATGCATTTAGGAGTATCAAGTACCCCTTTAGGCGGAGAATTAAATCCAACTGTATATGACGTTTTAGGAAAAGACTTAAACTTATATAAAGCTGCCCCTAGAGAAGTAAAAAGCTTAAAGCAGGAAGATTTAGTTAAACAAGGTTATGACGGTGTACAGACACCTAACCAAGTCACAATATTTCCAGAATCAATACATAAGCTTTCTATAGATAAACAAAGTTCTATCGAAGATTTTGTTATGAGTCATCCTGAAGTAGAAAGATGGACTCCTTGGACTACCGATATGCAAAAGATGCAGAATATAATCGATATGAGCAGAATGTCTAAATATACTCCAGAGCAATGGACAGCTGCACAGGATGCTGCTATTGCTAGAGGGGATATAGCTGAAGCTCAAAGGTTGAGAGATTTGCATTTTCAAGTTAGTGCACCTAATACTGTAGCTTCAGTTAATGGACAGCCTTTACAATTATATCATGGAACAAATGCGACTTTTAATACTTTTGATCTTTCTAAATATGGAAGTACAGATGGAGGCACCTTTGGAAGAGGGGTATATACAACACCCGTAAAAGAATACGCGGAGCTATACGGAAAAAATAATATGCCTCTTTATATGAAATTAGATAATCCAAGAGATTATAGAAACTCTAGTATAGGTGACTTAATGGCTGAAAAACTTGCATTTGGGGATGATTTTGCTACAGGTAATGGGATAGACGGAGTGATAGGAAGACCTAGTTGGAAAGGATTTAAAGGACTGGCGGAATATGTGGCGCATAACCCAAAGAATATCAAATCTTCTCTTCCGATAACTTATAGTCCCGATGGTACTAGAATTCCATTGGGTAGTAGAGATAACTTTAATATAAATGATATTAGATATGGACTATTAGCTCCTCTAGCAGGCGGAACAGCATTATTTGGGTATAATAGTTTAGGACAACCTGCGAATACATATAAACACGGTAAAGACTCTGGTATCCACATCAAACCTTAGAACCGCGGTAAATTTACAGCATTAAAGAAACGTACAGGTAAATCAGCTTCGTGGTTTAAAGCACACGGCACTCCTGCATAGAAGAAGATGGCAACGTTTGCTTTGAACAGTAAACATTGGTCTAAGAAAAGATGAAAGACAATAAACAATATATGAAAGAATACCACAAAAATCATCCTAGATTAAAATATCCAATAGAAGTATAGGTGTAGGATGATGGGTGCTTGTTATGTTATACGTGTCACAAATATAAAGATCCAGATTAGTTTGACGATGATAAAACAAAATGGTTTCGTTGTTACAAAGATAGGAGATGTAAAGAATGCAAAAGTCTATAGAGAAAAAAGAGACTTTTTATGAATAATACTATAAAATCTCCATATGAATTATTGGATCATAGATATTTAAGTTTATGTGACAGAGCAAAAAGAAACGGGTTGATTGTAGATATAACAAAGCAAGATTTATATGATTTATGGGATAACCAACAAGGTAAATGTGCGCTTTCTGGAATAGAAATGACGTATATATCTAATTGCGGCAGAATTCCTACTAATGTTTCTGTAGATAGAATAGATTCGTCAAAAGGATATATAAAAGGAAATGTACAACTGGTGTGTATGGCTGTAAATCAAATGAAAAACGATTTAGATACACAAACTCTTTTGATGTTTTGTAATGCTATAATCAATAACGTATAGAGTTGATTGTATTTAAATGCAAGGAAGTGGAAACATAAATAATATAACAGAATAAACTGTAACAAATTAACTAACACATATTTATAAATATGGCAAGAAAGAAGAAGAATCCGCTGGATGACCTTACATCAATGATGAGTGATCTTGGCTACGACAACAGTGAACAACACGAGAGTGTCGTAGATATGGATGAACTCACAGAAGGTTTTACTGGCGTTGAAGATCCAATCGAAGAAAATAATGAACCAGATCCTGGTAAACAGGAGACTGAGGAGAAAGAAGGGGAAAATAAAGATGAGCATGATGATGACTCTAAGATCCCCGATGATGTATTAAATAGAATTAATAATCAATCTTCCGAAGAAGAGCCCGACGAAGAACAGGATACTGATGATGATAATACAAAAGTAGATCCTAACGAAGCACAGCAAATTGGTGCTTTCTTTGACGCCTTCGCTGAAGCACTCGACTGGGATGTAAAAGACGAAGATAGACCTGACTCAATTGAAAGTCTTATTGACTACATTGGGGATGTTGTAGAGCAGAACTCTACTCCGTAGTATGCCGATCAACGAATTGCTGAACTTGACCAGTACGTCAAGAATGGAGGTAAGTTCGAAGACTTCTACAATAATCGTTCGCAGGTAGAGTCTTATAAGAATCTCGATATGGAAGATGAAGCTAATCAGAAAGCAGTTGTTCGTGACTACATGAAAATGCAAGGTTATACAGACGAACAGATAAGTCGTAAAATTGAACGATATGAGGATGCTGACATGCTCGAAGATGAAGCAACAGATGCTGTTGTTTATCTTGAAAGAGTAAGAGAGCAACAGCTACAGCAGGCCCTCGCAGAACAGGAACAGGTTAGAATGGCCCAAGAGCAACAGGCTATGGAATTCATGAACAGTTTGAATACAAGCATTGCCAGCCTCGATAACATTAGGGGTATTTCTGTTCCAAAGGAGGATAGAAAAGCTTTGCTTGACTATATAACTAAGACTGATGCAAATGGCCTTACTCAGTATCAGAAAGACTTTAATCAAAACATGGTATCTAACCTCATTGAATCTGCTTACTTTACCATGAAGGGTGATGCTCTCCTTGGTTCAGCTACGCGCAATGGTCAGACATCTGCTGCAAGTAAGTTAAGAACAATGTTGCGACATCAAATGAAGAATCATAGTTCATTCAATGTCCAAGAAGAAAAAGCACCTCAGGCGTGGGAAATGGCGTCAAGATTCCTCGGCTGAGTAAATTAATCTAAAATAATATATGAATAATTCTTTTTTAAATAATCTTCAGCTGTACCGTGGACGTCGTTTCTCGGATCTGGTTGATGAAAACATGATTGCTAATGCAATGCTTACCCGTCCCCATGAGGTTGCAGGTCTGCTCTCTCTGGTGTTCGGTACTAAGGACGATGGTATTTCAACTGCCATTGACCTGATCACTGGCGGTATCGGCCGCACGATGGTTATTGAGAATCGCGAATATGAGTGGAATGTGATGATCGACAGCGATCACGCTGTTAACATCCGTTGGGCTAAGTGGAATGGCCAGGAGATTACTCCCGCTGCTATTGAGGCTGGTCTGACTCCCGGTATCAATGGTACCCCCATCTACCTCGGTCTTGAGGAGAGATGGTTTGGCCCTAAACTAGATTGAAACAAAATCTAACCTGGGATACGTTATAGTAATATAACAGTATATTCCTATTGAATTGCTGGAAAACCCTAACGTTAAGACGAGGGCAATCAGCAGCCAAGTCTCTGTTGTATTATGTTAACAGAGAAAGGTTCAACGACTAACCCCTAGCCAGGGTGTAGGATCAAGTGATCCGAAGTAATAGGTATCCTTTCAAAAGGATAAAGATATAGTCTGATCTCTATAGAAATATAGAGCTGTTTGTATTTTGGAAGTGTACAAACGCATTTAGTCTAACGAGCTAAATGGAACATAAATGGGTGCAGTGCTCGCATTCGACAATGTGAACTTCCAGGTTCGCGTTAATGGTGTTCCCTATCAGGATGGTAGCACTTGGGTTTATGAAGTATATGTTGCAGATGGTCACGCTGGTTCGTACATCCCTGCAGAGTATATGATGCCCGGCCGTCAGGTTGGTCGTATCGGTTCTGCTTACGAGGAGTACAGTGATGAGGCAGATATCATCAACTATCAGACTCCGTTTAAGATGCGTAACAGCCTTACAACGCTGCGTCTGACTTATGATATCACCGGTGACGCTTATAGCACCGTCCTCGCTATTCAGCTGACTGATCCCGCTACGGGTAAGAAGAGCTATCTGTGGGCTGACTATCAGTACTGGAAGGCTCTCCGTGAGTGGAAGAAGCGTGAGGAAAGCTTCCTGCTGTTCTCGCACAGCAACCGTAACGCCGATGGTACTTATAGCCTGAAGGGCACGAACGGTCGTCCTGTACCCATCAGTGCTGGTCTGTTTGAGCAGATTGCTCCCGCCAACGTTCGTTACTACACCACTCTTACTACTGAGCTGCTCGAAGATTACCTCTTCGATCTGAGCTACAATATCCTTGGTACTAACGAGCGTAAGTTTGTTGCTCTGACTGGTGAGATGGGTATCCGTGAGTTCGACCGTATCCTTAAGGAGAAGGCTGCTAGCTTCCAAGTTATTGACACCAAATTCATCACTGGTAGTGGTCAGGAGCTTACTCTCGGTGGTCAGTTCACTACGTATAAGATGGTAAATGGTATTGAGCTCTCCGTTAAGCGTTGCGCTCTGTTTGATAACATGGAAATGTTCCGTACACTCCATCCGGTTTCCGGTAAGCCGCTGATGTCGTATACCTTCCTGTTCGTTGATCTCGGTCAGCGTGATGGTCAGGCTAACGTCGTTAAGGTTTGCCGTAAGGGTCGTGAGTTCGTTCAGTGGTGCACTGGTGGTTCTGTAATCCCCAGCGGTTACGGTAACAGCATTACCACGCTGCGTTCTAACAGCCGCGATGGTTATCAGGTTCACTTCCTTGGTGAGGAAGGTATTATGCTTCGCAACCCGCTGTCTTGTGGTATTCTGTACTGCGATGCAGAGGATAGCGAGACGATGAGCCTCTAATATTAACTTAGCTTTCATGGGGTCTTCGGACCCCTCAAGCTATAACCTTTAGTATTATGAATATAGAAGGTAAATATAATGGTGAAAATAAACCCCATTCGACATGCGGACAAGTTCTCTATACAGATAACAAACCTCTATATAGATATAGAGAACGTCCCTAGAGTGGTAAAACACCAACACCAAAAGAATAATTATGATAGTAGAATTAAAGATTAAGAAGTCCAATCCTTGGGCCGGTTTGATTAAGTATAAAGGATGTAGCGATTACATCGCTCCTTATTTCACTCGGTCTGGGTCGATCTACACAGGTCTTACACCTGAGGACGAGAAGAAATATGAGAAGGCGCTTGGCTACGCCGAAGGTACACTCGCAAAGGAAAGTGATTTTTGGAAGACTTTCTGTGTGAAGGTTGGTTCAAATAGCCTGTTTTTAGATGATTCATATCCACGCCAAGAGATGCTTATTAAGTTCCTTTCTGGTCATAAACGTGTTGCTACATCACTCGATAAGTTTACTGCAGGTAAAGATTATCTTCTGATCAACCGTGAGGCTGAAGCTATTGAACGTAATAAGATTAATAAGCAGCGCAGGGATGCCATCAAAGCGTTTGATAAACTTACGCTTGATGAAATGCGCAAGTGTCTGCGTTTGTTTGGCGTAAAAAGCGACAACCTTTCCAATGAACTCGTAGAGTCTACTTTGTTCAACCTTGTTGACAAGCAGCCTAAGAAGTTCTTCGACAAATGGGTCAATAACAATAAGAAAGAAACTGAGTTCCTTATTGAGGAAGCTATAGCTAAAGGTATCATCCGTAAGGATCGTACTCAATACTATTACGGCAGTGAAATGCTCGCAGATACTCTCGACGATTGCATTGCATACCTCGATGCTAAGAAGAATCAGGATCTCAAGCTTTCTATTATCAATTAGGTAGAGAATAAGTAATAAAACATGACGACGTATGACGCATAGTAATATTAAAGAAAAGTTTTTGATTGAGTATGACAAAGCTAGTATTGCTTCGTCATATCCGTCGCTTACAGACTATGAAATTGCTACAGTACTTGACAAAGCGTACCTGGCCTTAATAGCACAAAAATTAACAGGCAATAACCCACGAGGGGTACAATTTGAAGGAGATACTAAAGCAATTGAAGATATCCGACCATTGATAACTCGAACGACAATTCTTCCGTCGGATGTAGATAAAGAAGCTTCCAATGAATATGTGTATGATTTACCTGAAAACTTTATGTACTATCTTCAATCTAAAGCCAACTTAGCATACAAACCTAACGCTATAGATGAGAAGACACATTCTTTGGTAGAAGTAAATCTGGTTACTCATGAACTCGCATCAAAATTCATGTGTACTACACACAACTTCCCTTGGGTTGAAATTCCAGTATGTTGCTTAGAAGATAACATACTTAGAATGTTCATAGACCCAATGAGAGTAAATGATAATAAAGAACCTTCTTTAAATCTCATGTACATCCGTAAACCGAATAAATTCTGTGGAGAGTATTCCTCTTCTAATGAATTCTTATGGAATGATACAGAATTTGAGTTATCTGATACAATGGCAGAAGAGTTAGTTAACTTAGCTGTATTAATGTCTACTAAGATTGTCGAATCTACTAGACTTACAGCCGAAATATAGACAAGACCACTTGAATCATGACTGTAGAACAAACACGGAAAATGGGTATTGAATTCGAGCGCAGACTCCACGAAATATACCCAGAATTTAGGAATAATGAAAAGCTCGACACTGATACGATATATTCGTTTCTCAGTGAATATTAGACAAAATACGTGGAGGATTTGTATCTGGCAGATGGTCAAGTTGAAAATGATTCTAGAGCATCTGTTAAGATAAACGATATCACAAAGACTTTAACACGCACGGTAACGATTCCGCGTCTTTACGACAATGAAGATACTTTCGATACAAGATATGGCGTTCGGTTTGAATTGCCGACAGATTACTTTTCTTACATAAGTAGCACTAGTGTTATTAGTAAGAATTACAAACAGAATGACCATACGGTAAGTCTTACATACACTCCCAATAAAACCGTCAAATGGGATGATGCAAGCAGCGTAGCCGAAAGATACTACAACAAAGGAATATTACGTAACCCATTAGTTATAATGGAATCTAAAGCCAAACAACCTTACATAGAAGTAATATGTGATTCGTATACCAAGATAGATGCTCTAAAATTAACTTATCTGATGGCTCCGCACGCGTTCAACGTGTTGAACTACAACGATGACGATGATTCAGCAGAGGCAGTACATAGTAATTGTGAGCTGCCCTATATGTGTTTCAACGATCTAGTTAAAGGAGCTGTAGACATGTATATAGCAGAGTACAAGTTTAAGTTAGCCACGAATAACAATAATAACCGTAGGAATAACAGAAGGGAGGAACAGCGATGAAATACATTAAAATAATCGAAGCGTTTGAATATGAAATTGCCAAGCTAGATGACGCTGTTAATAAACCATCTACTGATGATTCCCTGTTTTGGCTCAACCAAGCAGTAGGTAAATTTGTTAAAGAGCGGTTTAATGGAGACTTTGTTCATAAAACATCATACGAGCAAAATGAAAAGCGTAGAACTGACCTTATCAAATTGTTCTGTTCTAAAAAGTATGATAGAACTAACATGGTTCATATCAAGAAGCAACCGAGCTACGATCAGTACATAATTAAGTATCCTGAAGATTTCTTGTTTTCACTCAATGAAGATGTAATAATTTCAGATTTAGAAGGTGAACATAAAATGGACACTTGCATGTTTGAATGTACACAGGATAGTTTCATGTACAGAATTACAAATAGTTTGACAGATTTCCATTATCGTTATCATAGAGCACGCCCGTTGAGAATACGTAACGTGGATGGGTGCGAATTGTTAACCGATAAGAAATATAAGATACATGAGTATACACTTGGGTATCTTAGAAAACCAAACGAAATAACTCTTGAAAATCCATTTGATGAGTACGAGGATTTTGAAGATATTATACTTTCTGAAATAATTAAAATAGCCGCTCAGATGTACTTAGAGAATTAGAAAGACGAACGGTATAAAACGATTACTACAGAAGTAAGTACTCAAGAATAATAACAATTTAAACGTGGAAACCCCAGCCGGTTGGGTCCGGACTAATGCTCCCGCAGAGTGGACATTAACGTATAGGGGGAGTAGAATAAATTAATATAAATATATGATTACATACGTAAATACTGTGCTCGTTTCTAATAAGAACGGCGCTACGCTTGCTACTGCAGCTGATCTGACTGGTAAGCCTTCGAAGGCTGATCTTCAGAGTGTTGTTGGTAAGTTTGTTTTCATGAACTGCGATCCCGCCAAGCAGGACGGTTCTAAGATTACTGATATTTATGCTTTCGATGCAGATTGCGACACGTTCCGTCTTGGTGTTGTTACCAACGACTACTACACTCGTTTCGATAAGACAGCTGGTGCAGAGGTGTTCATTCCCGTCGTGAAGTGGTCTAACGAGATTAAGACTGCTGACATTAAGTCGATGTCTGTTCTCACGTATAAGGATGACACTGAGGATGTTATTAAGGTTGACTTCTCTAACCTCGATAGCAATTTGTCTGCTCGTATTGCTCAGGGCGGTATTCCTGTCGTTCTTCGTCTGACCTTTAAGGATATGCCTACTCGCTTCCGTAATTGGACTGAGAGCTATGACTATATCACGAAGTTTGGTGACACCGGTACTGAGATCGCAGAAGGTCTTGCTGAGACTATTTCTCTGCAGAAGAAGCGCGCTCGCGTTTGGGCTTCCGCCTCTAATGGCGTTCTTACGCTGACTGCTATGGAGTATGACGATGACAATTCTAACGACAGTGAGAACTTCACAGGTAAGGTTCGTTTCAACGCTAACTGCTGGTACAGCGATCCTACGGCTCCTGGTTTTGCTTCTAGCAACAAGTATGCCATTGGTACTGTAACCAAGACCGTTGGTGTTCAGTATCCTGCTTCTGCTAAGAATGTTCGTGACCACGAGCGTACTGCTCAGGGTTATCAGGGCATCCTGCATCGTCACAACTGGTACGATCCGAAACCCGCTATGGTCGCTAATATCGACTATAAGTACAATGGTATCACTCTCGAGTTTGAGAACATGTATCGTGCTGCCGATGACATCTTCCGTAAGACGAAGCAGACTGTTGAGATCTATGCTTCTAACAATGGTGAAGCTCAGAGCCTTACTACTCTTGCTAACGACCTTAAGAGCATGATTGACGTTCGTCAGAAGCCCGTTGTCTCTATTGACAACAGCGCTGCTTACGATTCAGAAAACTTCGCACACGCGTAAATTTAATAAACTAAAGTCGGGGTAGGGGAGTCTCCCTGCTCCGGCTTTATTATTTTATAACAATTATGGATATAAGAATAGGAAACGATATTAAACTTAATGTAACTCTTCAGGGCCAA
>Ga0256404_1012606_pt1 | contig 10956 bp, 12 predicted proteins | sample RumenRJG_01DNA_FD_185990 | JGI IMG/M metagenome (GOLD analysis project Ga0256404, IMG submission 185990) | Bovine rumen microbial communities from Lethbridge, Alberta, Canada - RJG_01 | ecosystem: Host-associated > Mammals > Digestive system > Stomach > Rumen | place: Canada: Alberta | collected...
CAGTGGTCATGCAAGTGCCTACCGGACTAGTCCTACCGGACTAGTCCTACCGGACTAGTCCTACCGGACTAGTCCTACCGGACTAGTCCTACCGGACTAGTCCTACCGGACTAGTCCTACCGGACTAGTCCTTATTTTTTTCAAAAATAAGGATGAAGTCAACATAAATGAAAGGTAGGATAAAAATGAAATTTTTAGAACTTGTAAAAATGTTAGAGTTAAGAGAAGAAAATAAAAATGCAATTGTTTTAGTAAAATGTGGAGCTTTTTTTGCATCGATAGGTGAAGATGCGATTTGGCTATCTAAAAATTTTAAATTAAAAACAACATGTATAACAAATAGAATATGTAAAGTTGGAATACCAATAAATTCTATATATGAATATATAGATAGATTAGAAAAAATGGATTATAGCTTTGTAATTTATAATTATTCAAAGGACGTATTTTTAGAAGGTAATAAAAAATATGTAGAAAGTTATAGGCATAATGGAAAAAATGTAGATTATACAAATTTAGCTTTAGATTGTGAAAATTGTGATTATTATAAAAAACATAAAGAATTTGATAATATAAGTATTTTTGATAATTTAAAGAAGATGCAAGAAGAAAAGGAAAAATTAAAAAATGAAAACTGAAAATGAGTTATTATTAATTCCTAAATATGAAAAATACATTGAATATATGTTGCAAGTAATATTAAAGATTCCTAGAACAGAAAAATTTAATATTGGAAACGAGTTTAAATGTATTATGTATAAAATGCTAGAAAATATACTGTATATAAATAAAATAGAAGTACAAAAAAGATTATATTATTTAAACTTGATAGATGCTGAGCTTAATGTGCAAAGAGTAATGCTTAGAATAATGGTAAAAAATAAATGGATAGATGAAAAGAAATTTAAAGTATCAATGGAAATGTTATATGAAAAAGGGTGAACTTTTCATAAATTAATTTCATAGGGTATTCTTATCACAGGTTATTCATAGTTCTAATTCGCAATCGCTTTTTGGAGGAAAGCTATTGAAAAAAATGTAAAAATGTAATAAAATCTACATTAGAAAAAGGTATTTACGAGAAAGCATATGGAAAGCAACAAGATAATAAATCTTTATTTTTTCAGTGTGTCCCCAAAAAAAGAAAAAAGGAGTAATAAACATGGCAGAAAAAGCAGAATTTTCACCTATGATGCAAGAATATTTAAAAACAAAAGAACAATATCAAGATTGTATATTGTTCTATCGTTTAGGTGATTTTTATGAGATGTTTTTTGATGATGCTATAAAAGTTTCAAAAGAGCTAGAACTAACACTTACAGGAAAACTTTGCGGAATGGAAGAAAGAGCTCCAATGTGCGGAGTTCCATTTCATGCAGCAGATACATATATTGCAAGACTTATAGAAAAAGGCTATAAAGTTGCAATATGTGAACAATTAGAAGACCCAAAACAAGCAAAAGGAATAGTAAAAAGAGGAGTTATTCGTGTTGTAACACCTGGAACTGTAATTGAAAGTAATTTGCTTGATGAAAAAAAGAACAACTATATAATGTCAATTTATAAAACAGGAACATATTTTGGTTTAGCTACATGCGATATTTCAACAGGAGATTTTAGAGCTTCACAAATTACAGGCACAAATAATTTCCCTAAGCTATTAGATGAAATTTCAAGATTTGCACCTGCAGAGATTGTTGTAAATCCCTTTATGTTTGATTCGAATGAGGAAATATCAAAAATAAAAGAAAGATTTGAAGTTTATATATCAAGAGTAAAAGAAGAAGCATTTCAAAAAGAGATGAATGTGCAAGAAAAATTTACTTTACTTAATGAACATGAAGAAAATATAGAATCTGTTGAAGATAAAAAACTTGCAATGGCATCAGTTAAAGGGCTTTTAGACTATTTAACAGAAACTCAAAAAACAAATTTAGACCATATAAATAAAATAATTGTTTATAATACTAACAAATATATGTCACTCGATATTTCAGCAAGAAGAAACCTAGAAATTACAGAGAAGATGAGAGATAAGTCTAAAAAAGGAACATTGCTTTGGGTTCTTGATAAAACATCAACATCAATGGGAGGAAGACTTTTAAGAAGGTGGCTTAATGACCCTCTTATAGATGTGTTTGAAATAAATGAAAGATTAGAAGCTGTAAAAGAACTAAAAGAAAATGTAATGCTAAGAGGAGATAGCATAGATAGTTTAAAAAAGGTTTACGATATGGAAAGATTAGTTGCAAGAATCGCTTATGGAAATGCAAACGGAAGAGATATGATATCACTTAAAAACTCTTGCAAACAACTACCAGAAGTAAAAAAGGTTTTAGCAAGTACTAAAAGTAAAATGTTACAAGACTTATACTTAAATTTAGATGAACTAACAGATATATATGAGCTAATAGAAGAAGCAATAGTCGATGAACCACCTATGACGATTAAAGAAGGTGGATTAATAAAAATCGGATACAATGAAGAAATAGACCATTTAAAAAAGGCGACAACTCAAGGAAAAACATGGATTATAGAACTTGAAGCAAAAGAAAGAGAAGCTACAGGAATAAAAAACTTAAAAGTTGGATTTAACAAAGTATTTGGATATTACATAGAAGTTACAAAATCAAATGTAAGTATGGTTCCAGATAGATACATTAGAAAACAAACATTAACAAATGGAGAAAGATATATAACAGAAGAACTAAAAAATTTGGAAAACCAAATTTTAGGTGCTGAAGAAAGAGTTATAAATTTAGAATATAATGCATTTTTAGAAGTTAGAGAAGATATAGAAAGCAAAATAAAAAGAGTTCAAAAATCTGCAGAGGTAATAGCTAACTTAGATGTCTTATGTTCTTTAGCACAAGTTGCAGAAGATATGAACTATACTCAACCAATAGTGGATAATAGTGGAGTTATAGATATAAAAGATGGAAGGCATCCAGTTATAGAAAAAATGTTACCTGCAGGAAGCTTTGTTCAAAATGATACATATTTAGATAAATCAGATTCAAGACTTGCAATAATAACAGGACCAAATATGGCTGGAAAATCTACATATATGAGACAAGTTGCTTTAATTACATTGATGGCACAAGTTGGATCATTTGTTCCTGCAAGTAGTGCAAGAATAGGTGTTGTAGATAAAATATTTACAAGAGTTGGTGCATCAGATGATTTAAGTATGGGACAAAGTACATTTATGGTAGAAATGATGGAAGTATCATCAATATTAAAAAATGCAACACAAAACAGCTTAGTTATTTTAGATGAAATAGGAAGAGGAACATCAACTTATGATGGATTGTCTATTGCATGGGCTGTTGCTGAATTTATTGCAGATAAAGAAAAATGTGGAGCAAAAACTTTATTTGCAACACATTATCACGAATTAACAGATTTAGAAAACAAGCTAGAAGGAATAAAAAATTATTCAATAGCAGTAAAAGAAAAAGGAGAAGACATTATCTTTTTAAGAAAAATAGTAAATGGTGGAACAGATGAAAGCTACGGAGTACATGTTGCAAGGCTTGCCGGGGTTCCAAAAGATGTAACAAAAAGAGCAGACCAAATTTTACGTTCAATAGAAAGAAAAAATGTATTAAACGGAAAAGCATTAGAAAAGCAAAACAAAAACCAAGTTGCAGGTCAACTTGACATGGGTAACTACAAACTTGCAGAACTTGCACAGGAGATAGATAAAATAGACTTAAATCAACTAACACCAATAGATGCATTAAACACATTAGTTAAAATAAAAGAAAAAATGAGCTGAGAAATGGGGACGGTTCCAAATTCTCAAATTAGATGAGAAATGGGGATGGTTTCGATTCTCACCAAGATGAAAAAATGAGAAGTAAAAAATGTAAAATAAATGTAATAAAACCAGCAAAACTTTGTAGATGTGTACACACCGGTATTTATAAGTGTTGACAAAGAACTTGATAATTTATAAAATTATAACAAGTAATTTTGCATAATTGAAAATAGAGGAGGGAAACAAAAGATGAATAGTTTTAAGTTAAATAATACAAAAGGTATAACATTAGTGGCGCTTGTTGTAACTATCATTGTATTAATTATTCTTGCTGGAATAAGTATAAGCCTTGTATTAGGAAATAATGGAATAATAACAAAGGCAAAAGATGCAAGAAATAATTATATAAAGTCAGCAAATGAGGAACAATCTAAATTAGACAACCTTTATGAAGAAATGAATGAGCAGATTAGTAAAATTAATGAAGGAGAAGATATAAAAAAGAAAGGTATAGAATCTTTTTGGCCGGAAGATAACTCAACTAAGCCATATTTACCAGATAAAACAAAATTTCATATATCAGAAAAAGAACAATCTTTAGATGAAGGTTTAATAATAGTAGATAATAATGATAATGAATATGTATGGATAGAAGTACCAAAAACAATATCGGTTTATGGAAATCAAGAAATTTTAAACTACGAATTAGATAAAATGACACAAACTGAATTAACAACGGCACTGACAGAAATTGAAAATGCATTACATACATATGTAAATCCATATAGAGAAGGATTGAGCAATAATGATAACTATAATTCTGCTATGGGAGCATTGGGAAATATAACAGGGAAAGACTCATATGATTTTTATAAAAATAAAATGATTAAGAGTATATTTGATAATGGAGGATTTTGGGTTGGAAGATATGAAGCTGGAATGGATGATTTTGTAACCGAAAATAGAGTTTCTGTAAATAATATAGTTCCTCTAACAAAAGCTAATAAATATCCAGTAAACTTTGTAACATGTAGTCAAGCTCAAATATTAGCTAGTAATGCTGAATCAGGAGAGTATACAAGCAGCTTAATGTTCGGAATACAATGGGATTTAATGCTAAAGTTTATAGAAGAAGCAAAAGTTAGAGTGGAGGATAGCACCAAGCAAGAAGCTGTTAGAACAGAAATTCAATCAATTTTAAAAAATGATAGTAAAAGTATTGGTAACTATTATCCATCAAGTTATAAAATAACTGATACAGAAGTAAGTTATTCAACGAATAAAGGACAAAGCTATAATAAGGTAACACTGGATACATTTATAGACCATACAGTAAATAAAGCAATATTACTAACGACGGGTGCAAAAACAACAAATGATTCTAACACAAATTTTCAAGTCCAAAATTTAAATGATATAGCAGGAAATATATGGGAATGGACTATTGAATATTCTGCGAATACAAGTGACCCTTGTGTATTAAGAGGGGGAAACTATTATGATGGAGGAAATGGAAGTTATATACCAGCCAGTGGAAGATTTAGATGTGTAAGCAGTAACTCTAATGAAGGAGTGGGTTTTAGAATTACTATTTATTGAGAAATGGGGACAGTTCCAAATTCTCAAATTAGGTGAGAAATGGGGACGGTTCCAAATTCTCAAATTTAGATAGAACTCTAAAACTACATAAATTTTATTAAAGAGATACCATATAAAAAGAGTATCTCTTTTAATCTGCAAAAAAAAGAAAATTTTGTCGAAATGTTTTACAAATATTTACATAAAAATATTGACTTATAAGTAAAAATGATATAGAATCTAAATACAAATTTCAAAGGAGGAAAAACATGGAAGAAGAATTAGAAGAACTTTTAAATGATACATATGAAGAAGATTTTTATCAAAAACCTATAAATTTTACACCAGAGGAAAGAGCAAGAATAGATAGGCTTTTAGCAGAAGGCGAAGAATACCAAAGACAACATGGAAACAAAAGATATACTATGGAAGAACTTAGGGGGAGAATGAGAGAATTGTATAATAGCTATTTACAGAATTGAGATAGATATAGTTGCATATTTGGACTTAGATGATATATATAAATATATAACATATAAACTATGCAATTACATTGCTGCTGTAAACATAACAGAAAATATTCAAAATAAAATTAATTCATTAGATACATTACCATATCGAGGGGCTTATTATAGCGGTAAATCAAGTAGATTTTTAATTTACAAAAATTATTTAATTCTATACAAAATTCAAGAAAAAGAAAAACTAATAATTATAAAAAGAATAATTCATAGAAATGTCAATAAGTAAAATTTTTGATGTTTATTTGTCATGGAGAAGAGTTATGCTATATCAAAAAATGAAATTATATAGGGTAGATATGGACTATTATAATTACCTTCATTATTATGAGCCTAAAATACCATATATAGAAAATGAAAAACAAAATAGACCATTTATAGGAATAGTTTTAAACGTAAATGGAAAAAATTTCTTTGCACCACTTACATCGCCAAAGAAAAAACATTTAATTATGAAGGATATGCAGGATTTTTTAAAAATAGATAGTGGAAGATTAGGTGGTATTAACCTAAATAATATGATGCCGATTCCAAGAAGTTGCTTAGAAAAAATCAATATTTATAGTATAAAAGATTACAAGTACAGGTATATGCTTAGTAGACAAATGTGCTGGATAAATCAAAATGAGCTTCGAATACAAAATAGGGCAAGAAATTTATATTATTTAATTTTAAATAAACATACAACACAGGCACTATTTAATAGGTGCTGTGATTTTAGGTTGCTTGAAAAAGTATGTGATGCATACATGAGAGAAAACAATCTTAATGAAGAAGAAGTATTATATAATTATTTTGAAGCTGTTTAAAAAATCTTATTATAAACTATTTATTTTTTTAATATATTTGTATATAATGTAGGTATAACTAAATTCAAATCAAAAGTACATTTAGATGGAGGAATTTTAATGGAATTTGAAGATGCTAAAAAACAAGTAGAAACTTTAAGAGAAAAATTAGAATATTATGCAAAAAAATATTATGATGATGATAAACCAGAAATTACAGATTATGAATATGATATGATGATGAATAGATTAAAAGCTTTGGAAAAAGAATATCCAGAACTTATAACAAAAGATTCTTTAACACAAAAAGTAGGTGGACATGTAAAAGAAGGATTTAAAGAAGTAGTACATGAAGTTCCACTTCAAAGTTTGCAGGATATTTTTTCTTTTGATGAACTACAAGAGTTTGATGATAGGATAACAAAAGCAGCTAAGGAAGAAAATGAAGAAGTAAGATATGTTGTAGAAACTAAAATAGATGGACTTTCTATGGCATTAGAATATGTGGATGGAATTTTTGTAAGAGGGGCAACAAGAGGAAATGGTTTGATTGGAGAAGATGTAACAGATAACCTAAGAACCATAAAAAGCATTCCAAAAGTTTTAAAAAAGCCTGAAACAATAATTGTTCGTGGAGAAGTGTTTATCGGAACTAAAGAGTTCGAAAAACTTAATGAAGAACAAGAAATTTTAGGAAAGCCTTTATTTGCAAATGCAAGAAATGCAGCTGCGGGTTCTGTTAGACAACTAAATTCAAAAATAACAGAATCAAGACCTCTTGATATTTATATATTTAATGTTCAAAAATGGGACAAAAATCCATTTAACTCTCATTATGAACAATTAAAGTACTTAGAAGAACTTGGATTTAATGTTAATCCTGTAAAAATATTATGTAAGAATAAAGAGGAAGTAGAAAAAGCAATAAACAAAATTGGAGAAGAAAGAGAAAAACTAACATTTGGTATAGATGGAGCAGTAGTTAAAGTGGATTCTTTATCATTCAGAGAAAAACTTGGACAAACAGCCAAAACTCCAAGGTGGGCTATAGCATACAAATATCCACCAGAAGCAAAAGAAACGTATCTTAAAGATATTATTTGCCAAGTTGGAAGAACAGGAGCAATAACACCAATGGCAATATTAGAGCCGGTTAAAGTTGCGGGTTCAACAATATCAAAAACAACGCTTCACAACGAGGACTTTATTAAAGAAAAAGATTTAAAAATAGGAGATACAGTTGTAATCCAAAAACAAGGAGACGTTATTCCAGAAGTTATAAAAGTAGTAAAAGAAAAAAGAACTGGAAAAGAAAGAAATTTTGAAATGCCAAAATTCTGCCCTGTGTGTGGAGCACCTGCCGTAAGAGAGGAGCGGAGAAGCAGTTACAAGGTGCATTGGGCTTGAATGCCCAGCTCAACTTTTAAGAAGTATAGTTCATTTTGTTTCAAAAGAAGGAATGGATATTGATGGTTTAGGATATAAAATAGTAGAGCAGCTTATAGATAAAGGACTTATAAAAAATATTGCAGATATATATTCTTTAACACTAGAAGATGTGGCATCTTTAAAGAAAAATGGAAAAAAATTTGCAAGCAATTTAATAAATGCAATAGAAAAAAGTAAGACCCAAGATTTATTTCATTTAATTACAGCACTTGGAATAAGACAAGTTGGAACAAAAGCTGCTAAAGTGCTTGCTAAAAAATATAAAACAATGGATAATTTGCAAAATGCAAATTTTGAGAGTTTATCGGAAACTGAAGACGTGGGAGAAATAACAGCAAATAATATAATAGAATTCTTTATGCAGAATCAAACAATAGATACAATTGAAAAGTTAAAAGCAGCAGGTGTTAATATGCAAATATTATCTATAGATGAAAATCAAGATAATCGTTTTGAAGGAAAAACTTTTGTACTTACAGGGTCTTTAGAAAAATATACAAGAAATGAAGCAAGTGAATTGATAGAAAAATATGGAGGAAAAGTTTCAGGCTCAGTATCTAAAAAAACTGATTATGTTCTTGCAGGTGAAGATGCAGGCTCTAAATTAACAAAGGCACAAAGTTTAGGTATAACTATTTTAACAGAGCAACAGTTTGAAGAAATGTGTAAATAGTTAATTAGAAAAGAAAAAAATTTAAAATTTATTTGAAAGGAAAACAGAAACAAATATGGAAGGCAAATATACATTTGAAAGATTCTATGAGGAATTAGAACAAGGATATCAAATATTTTATACTTATGTTAGAAATAGATATGTTTTATTTAAAACATCAGAAAATTGCTATACACAAAGACTTCTAACTATTAAGGAAAAAAATCCACATCCAGTGATGGAAATGCTAACCAAAAAGAGAATTCACGAAATGTTTCCTTTTATGGAAGAAATAGAGTATAAAGTAAGAGAAGATTGATGCTTTTGTGCCATTTGGGACGGGGGATTTTGGCAATTCACTTTACATTACTTGGTTTTAGCATTAATTTAATGTCAAAACCTTGTATTTCAAGTGAATTGCCAAAATTCCCCGTCCCAAATGGCATCAGTTTGGAATTTCTGGATTGACAAACAAAGTCTTTTGATTTGTGTAAATTACCATTCCAGGTTTAGCTCCATGTGGCTTTTTTACATGAGATGCAAAGCAGTAATCTACAGGCACATTTGATGAAACTTTAGCTTTGCTATAATATGCTGCAATTTGAGCACATGTATAAATAGTATTTTCTTTTGGTTTAGAGCCATTACATTTAAGCAAACAATGGCTTCCTCTAATATCTTTTGTATGAAACCATAAATCTTCAGACTTTCCAAGTTTTGTTGTTATATAGTCATTTTGTTTATTATTCTTTCCAACATAAAGTGTAAAACCATCAACATTGTAAGTTAAAGGTTCAAAAGTATCATGAACTTTTCTTTTGTTTGCTTTATTTTGCTTGACATTAGATTTCTCGTTTGGTTTAAAGATATTATTTTCATTTATCTCTTCATAAATTTCATCAAGTTCATCTATGGAAGAAGCACTTTCTAACTCATATACAATACTTTCTAAATAACTTAACTCATTTTCAGCTTCAATTTTTTGAGCTGATACAATTTCAAAAGTATTTTTTAATTTATGATATTTTTTAAAATACTTTTTAGCATTATATGAGATTGATATTGTATTATCTAAAGGAATTATAATTTCTTTATTTTCATCATAATAATTATTTAATGTAATAGAAGAGCTTCTTAAAGAATCATCTATCTTGTATAAATTTGCAGTTATAAGTTCTCCGTAGATTCTGCAATTTTCCATATTGTTACATTCATTTAATTTTGCATTTATATTATTAAGTTTCTTAGAAACTTTTTTTAATCCTGATAAAATAAGCTTAAGTAAATTATTCCTATAAGTAATAATAGCTTCATCTTTTTCTTTTTTTGAATAAAAGTCATCTAAAAAGAAATTTGCTTGTAATTTTTCAGAAGAATCATTTAGAGATAATGAGTAATCCTTTCCATAATGTACTATACTAACATTTTGAGTTCCAATATTTGATAAGATGCTAGATATTTTATCATATATTATAGTTAAATCATTTCCAGTATAATTTGTATCTGGAATATTCAAAGTACTTAGTAGAAATAATATAAAAGTGTTACTTATTCCTGTATAAAGGCTAGAAATACTTTTTGAGATAGATCCCCTTATTTTAGATATAAAATAAGGATTATCTATATTATAAAAATCTTCTTTTTCAGAAGCCGGATAGATATATTCTCTTGCTGGCATTATATCTCTAATAGATCCGTGACGCAGTATCTAAGTGTCTAATACTATCAATTATTTTATTATTTTCATTTAATAAAATAATATTACTATGTTTTCCCATAAGTTCAATAATAATCTTTTTAGTTTGAAGGTCATTTAATTCGTTATAGCCTTCAAGTTCAATTTCTACAAGTCTTTCTAGTCCAGGAGTTGAAATGGATTTTATTCGATATCCGACTAAATGTTTACGAAGAAGCATACAAAAATTAGGCGCATTTAAAGGATTTGGTTTGCTAGTAGTTGTTAAATGAATCCTATAACTTGAAGAAGAAATATTACAAAGCAATGCGTAGTTTTTTCCATTATTATAAATACCAAGTATAATCTCATTATTATTTGGCTCAAATACTTTATTTATTTTCCCATTTATTAAACATGAATTTAACTCTGCAATTATTTGTTTTAAAACAATTCCATCAAATGCCATACAAAACACTCCTTTATTTGTATAAAAGTTTAACATAATTTAAAGAAAATAGCAATAAAAT
>Ga0256404_1012607_pt1 | contig 10955 bp, 10 predicted proteins | sample RumenRJG_01DNA_FD_185990 | JGI IMG/M metagenome (GOLD analysis project Ga0256404, IMG submission 185990) | Bovine rumen microbial communities from Lethbridge, Alberta, Canada - RJG_01 | ecosystem: Host-associated > Mammals > Digestive system > Stomach > Rumen | place: Canada: Alberta | collected...
GACTATAACAAAAAATCTGCGTCTCACGCGGTGCGTGGATTCAAAGAAGCAGCCTATGATCTGGGACTGTTATTTGAGAAAAAATACGGTAACGAATCAGCGGTTACACAAAACTCTTGACTCTCTCACAAGTGACAGCATGGAAGTACTTGTGATCGATGACGGGTCAACAGATAGCAGCGCAGAGATTGTCAAATCTTATAAGACCCTTCACCAACAGATCCGCTATTATTATCAGACAAACCAGGGAGAAAGTGCTGCAAGGAATTTCGGATTACAGATGGCCGACGGAGACTATATCTGTTTCATCGATGCTGATGACGAGATCTCGCCGAAATTTTTATCTACCATGATGCCTTTCTTTTCTTCTTCTGACATTGTGGTCTGCGGAACGACTGTATACATGAATGGCATTATCGTTGAACACGATGCGGTAAAAGAAAGGCTTCATCGAACGGACCAGGAGCTTATTGCTGATGTTTTGTATAAAAGAAATTCCAGTTATACGATGTGCAATAAGGTTTTCAAAAAAGAAGTCCTAAAAGGATTCCGATTCCCCGTTGGAATGATGTATGAAGATCTATATGGAGCCGTTCTTACCGCTGAGAAGATAAAAAACTGCACCATCATTCCCGATGAACTATATTATTATTACCGGCATGCAGATTCGGTTTCTACCAAAGTGTCAGATAAACAGTTAGTTGACTATGAAAAGGTCATTTCGCTCCTCTCGGAGGAAATGAAAAAGTACTATGATGTTCCTGTACTGATGAAAGCATATTTGAATTTCCTATATTATACTATGTTTCGTACGACCCGGTACTATTTACGAAACGAGGGCCGTATCTCGGAAAAAGTATATTGGAGTACAGTTACTTGTATTGCAAAATTGATCCAATATCTTAGAGAAAATCACCTGGCCCAGGAGATCGGGTGATGCATGCCAGTCAAAGACAGAAAGAATAAGGCATATGGATGGGCCGACTATACAGAAGACTAGTGACGCATTTTATGGTAGAATCAGGGGTATTATTTTTTCGATTCGAAATAAATCCGTGTATCGAAAGGAAGCTGCTATGCCCTCTAAAGAAAAAATGGCGGATGTCATCCGAAAGATGTTTTCCATAACGGAGGATGCCGCCTCTCACGAAGAGATCCGTGAACGTCTCTTGTCCGGTGGAAAGATCACCGGTACTAATATGGTCGTAATGGTATGCGCCATCATTATTGCCTGTGTGGGCCTCAATACCGATTCGATTGCTGTAATCATAGGAGCTATGTTGATTTCCCCACTGATGGGAAGCATCCTGGCTATGGCATACGGTACAGAAACCGGAGACGGGGACCTTTTTCGCAGACATGCCCTGGGGTTTGCCTTTCAGGTCGTAGTAAGTGTTGCGACCGCTGTGATCTATTTTCTGATTTCTCCGATCAAACAGCCGACGGCGCAGATCATTGCCAGAACTCAGCCGACTTTCTTTGATGTCCTGGTAGCGGTTGCCGGCGGTGTTGCCGGGATCGTGGGGCAGACAAGAAAAGACAAAGCCAATAACATCATCCCGGGAGTCGCTATCGCCACGGCCTTGATGCCTCCTTTGTGCACCTGCGGATATGCCATCTCCGCGGGAAATCTTCGGATGCTGGGAGGAGCAGCTTATCTTTTTCTTTTAAATTCTTATTTCATTTTCATGTCCGGCTGCTTGGTGCTGAGCCTTCTGAATGTTCCAAAAGTAAAAGAAATTTCCGCTGAGAAATGGAAAGTGATGAGAAGAAGGATGTGGCTGAGGACGATCATTATTACTTTGCCCAGCATTTTAGCGATTTATTCGGTTTATCTGGTACATTAAAAGTCCAAGTAACACGAGCAGCTTGTAAAACGAGGCGGAATATATAAAGGAGAGGCCTGTGGAACAGATAAAGGAAGCGATTGCTATGTCCGGGCTGACGATGCAGGAGATTCAGCAAAGGACAGGCATCTCGGTGCCAAATCTTTTCAAGTTTGTGAGCGGTGGAAACCCAACAGCCAGTACACTTCAAAAGATTGCAGATGTGACCGATACTCCGATCAGCATCAATCCGAAGAAAAGAATTATTAGCTCTTCATATTTCACAAATTAATAATTCGGTAGAAGCCACGCCCCTTTATGGGGCGGTTTTGCTTAGCCTTGGTTTTCAATATAATGTTCGATCGTAGATTGAGAGACCTGCCCGATCGAAGCCGCAAAATATCCGTCGGACCATAGGGTCTTTTCCTTCCAGTAGTAATGTCTCAGCATCGAGGCATTATGTTTTCATGCCAGATACGTACTATGCTGTTTCAGTGTCGAGACAATACCGGAAACATTATCCGTTGGATTGTATTGAAGCAGTATGTGCACGTGATCCCGGTCAGGTTCCATCCTGCGGATATACCAATGGTACTTAACGCATGTCTCAAAGAGGTACTGCTTAACGTCATCACGAAAATCATTGATGAGGATCGGCCTCCGATATTTCGGTACCAGGATCCGATGCACCATCAACAGGTTCTTGTTGTGCCGCCTGTGCTGATATTTATCCATGACGCCTCCATGAAATATTGAATATCACCATATAATATGTTATAATATATATGGTGAATATTATTATATCACAAAGGAGATCATGATGCCGGAGCTTGTCAAAACACTGAAGTTACATCTGCACACAGATAGTGAAACCGATGCTCTGTTCAAGGAATTGACATGCCGGTTTTCTGCTGCATGTACAGACATTTCAAAATATGTGTTCGAGCACGGATTCATTCTGAACTTCATGGAACTTCAGGGCCGCCTGTATCAATACGTACGCGACACCTACGGTCTGAAGGCTCAGATGACCATCTCCTCTTTCAAGACGGTGACAGCCCGTTACAAGACAGTCAGGACACAGCTTGAGAAGAAACCTTATAAGTACAAGGGAACGGACGGAAAGTATGTCTACATTCCAAGGACCCTTGAATGGCTGTGGCGTCCGATCGTCTTCAAACGCCCTCAGGCTGACCTCGTAAGGAATCGCGATTACAGTTTTGTAAGCAAGGGGAACCTCCTTTCTGTCAATACACTTAAAAAACGTGTCCTGGTATCTTATGATCTGCCGGAAGTCTTCGCTCCGTACTTTGACGGGACATGGCAATTCGGTACCGGTAAACTGGTCAGCCTGAAAGGTGAATGGTATTTCCATATCCCCGTTACGAAAGCAGTACCGGATATGTTTGACAGCCATGCTCCGAAGCATGTAGTCGGTATTGACCGCGGGCTTCGGTTCCTTACCACCGAGTATGACGAAACCGGCAGGACTGTCTTTGTTTCCGGGAAGGATATAATGGCGAAACGTGATACATTCGCCAACGTCAGAGCTGAACTCCAATCCAAAGGCACTAAGTCGGCGAAACGCGTGCTTAAACGTGTCTCCGGTCGAGAGAACCGCTGGATGTCTGATGTAAACCATCAGATATCAAAGACACTCGTTCGGAAATACGGCACGGGAGCGCTCTTTGTACTGGAAGATCTTGAAGACGTCAGCTTCTCTGATGAGAACCTGCAGTCCAGAACATCGGATGGGAAGCGCAAGCTTAGAAGCTGGTCCTTCTATCAGTTGGAACAGTTCCTAACGTATAAGGCAGAAGCCAGTGGATCCGGCGTCATCAAAGTAGACGCTGATTACACTTCTCAGCGGTGTCCCAGGTGCGGGCGGATCCGTAAAGAGAACCGGCATCATGATGTCCATGAATATATTTGCGATGCCTGCGGTTACCGTTCCAATGATGACCGTGTCGGTGCCATGAATATCTACACACTCGGGACCATGTACGTATCCGGAGACTCTAATCCGAGATTCGGGGCACGTAAGACGAAATAATATTTATCCGTTGGGCATATCCTAACGGATCCTGAAAAACGGGCGATGTCAGCCGCCCGGCGATGCAGCCGCAATCCTCTGTACCGAGGGACGCATGATGCAAGCGCAGTCTGGGAGATAGGCCTTATTAGGCTTATACATTAGGACCAGATGGGCGAGCCGCAAACCTTTGAAACTGTATTGGGCAGGGACTTTCATCAAGCCCCGATCCCTTTACGGGTCGGGGTAGTTGACTCTCATTCTTTTCGTCTATATTATCCATAAATCACCCTTCATTTTGCGATGTACATATCAGCCGATAAGAAATACCCGGACATCTCTTGATAACTCATCCGCGCAGTCATCAGTTACATAAATCATGTATCCGGACTTGTAGTATTTTGCTCTAAAAAAGACGCTTATTGATGCTTTCGAAGGGGCAAATATATCTGGCACGGTAATTCCCAGCCAAATAAAATAGGAATTGACCACTGGATTGAGTCGAAATAGAATATATAACAAAACCATTTACCGATCTGCAATCGAATTGGAGGGAAGCTATGGTAGAAAAATTTGACAGAATTCCGGATACAAAACAGCAATGGTTCAAAGACGCAAAGTACGGTCTGTTTATCCATTGGGGATTGTATGCCATATTGGCAGGAGAATACAAAGGCGAGAAAACGGATCATATATCAGAATGGATCATGAACTCTCTGGGCATCCCCGTAGAAGAGTACGAAAAGCTGGCATCCGAGTTTGACCCTTCGGATTTCGACGCGGACCGTCTGGTAAAGCATGCGAAGGAAAAATGGGGCATCAAGTACCTGGTATTTACTTCAAAACATCACGAAGGCTTTGCTATGTTTAAATCTGAAGCAGACCCCTATAACTCTGTAGATGCTACCCCCTGCCATCGGGATTTTGTAAAGGAATTGGCCGATGCCTGTCACAAATACGGTGTACGGATCGGCCTGTATTATTCACAGGCACAGGATTGGCATGATCCCAACGGATATGTAGCCCATACAAACGGTACCGATCATATGCTGAAGGCAGATAATGACAGTAAAGATTTCCCCTATTATCTGGAACACAAAGTCAAGCCGCAGTTACGGGAACTTCTAACCAACTATGGAGAAATTTCCATCATCTGGTTCGATACACCCATGGCTATGACAAAAGAACAAAGTAAAGATCTGGTGGATCTTGTCAAAGGCATCCAGCCGAACTGCATCATCAGCGGCCGCATAGGAAATCAGCTGGGTGATTATATGACGACCGGGGATAATTTTCTGCCGTCTGTTCCCTATAAAGGCGACTGGGAAGATCCGGCGACAGTCAATGATACCTGGGGATACAACAAAGATGACAATAATTGGAAAAGCCCGGACGAAATCATCAATAAGTTGGTTAAGATCGTCAGCCGAGGCGGCAATTACCTTTTAAATGTAGGCCCCATGGCAAACGGAAGGGTTCCTGAAAAATGCGTTTCCGTTCTGGATCAGGTCGGTGAATATGTGAATGCCAACGCGGACGCCATCTTTGGGACCAGAGCTCTTCCCTTTTATCCCTATGAACTGGACGGCATACAAATGACCGGAAAACCGCACAAGCTTTTTATTCATGTGTTTAAGCCGGCCAAACGTCTGGAATTATTGAACTGTTCCTGTCATCCCGTCAAAGCCTACGTGGTGGATAACGCGCGGGAACTCGAAGTAAAAGCCACCGTTTCCTGTGAAGGAGATAGTGCCGTCACTGTTGAGATCCCTATGGATATGCGGAAACGTAATTATTACTGCGTCTGCATAGAGATGGAGGAAGAGGTACCGGTATTCGAACCACTGCGGGGATGATCGAACTCCTTTAGAAATAAAGTGAACACCTATAGATCTTATCGAGTCAGTGTCAATACTCCTGCGCAGTATGAAACCTTAACGAAATTGATGTGTGGAAAAGTCTTTCGCAGTTCATCGACCACAAAATAGATTTCATCTTCGTCCCATTCGTCTCCTGCGTTCATGCGGCATTGTTCCAATTGCTCACGTGTATCAAAGGAAATATCGCCAATCAGTATCTGACCGTTCTCATTAAGACAACTCAACAGGCTTTGAAGAAATGACACCTTCTGTTTATCGGTCAAGTGGTGCAGTGAGTAGGTAGCCACAATAAAATCATATCGTCTATTACGTAATGGCTCTACAAGGCCATTCGTAAAATCTCCCTGATAAAGATGTGCATCCGGCATCTTTTCGGAAGCAAGTTCAATCATTCTTGATGAAAAGTCCTGACCATAGATTGTGCAGCCCTTCTCATAAAGTTTTGTTGTGAGCACGCCGGTCCCAAACCCGATATCCAGTACAGTTGGGCGATGTTTCTGCATTACCGTCCGGAAGATAATATCAAGTACCTCTTTATAGCCGGCAAAAGGATACGTATGGTTCTCATCGGATAAGCCAACTGCTTTATCATATCCATCTGCCCAAAGGTCAAAACCTTTATTGTCCAGCATAGTTGCCTTCGAAATTCCGAAATAGCGATGTACTACTATTTTTTATCATTATACCAATCCGTATCGTTACTTTCTGAAATACTCTGTATCAGGCACACAGTCTCGACATGGCTTAGAGCCGCTTCTCTTATGCCAAACTACCCCTGACAGTTTACGCGACACATATCAATGAGCGTGCCCGTGTGTGCAAACATAGCAAGAAATATGTTTTGCAGCATTCAGGCTTGCCAGAAAAACTGGGAGTTGTCTGGAAGCGATCTCATTACACAAATAATTCGTCAATAGAATATAGTGCAGCCTTGCCTGCCATGAAAATTTTTTTTCCTTCTCTGCGGCAATAAAGCGTACCGCCTCTCTTCGATGCCTGATACGCAACAAGTTCGTCCTTGCCAAGCGTGTCCGCCCAATACGGGATAATATGGCAGTGCCCCGAGCCGCAGACCGGATCCTCACTTACATTCAACTTCGGTGCAAAGCTGCGGGATACGCAGTCCGTGTCTTTTCCCGGTGCCGTCACCTGCAGAAGAAGACCATCCAGCGCCTTCACCTTTTCCAGATCCGGTTCAAGATTTCGGACTGTTTTTTCATTATCCAGCACACAAAGCATATCGCGTCCCATATATGCCTTTTGCGGACGTACTCCGAGTGCTTCTTCCATTTCATCTGTTACTTCAATTGGTTTCAGATCATATGCCGGGAATTCCATCTCCAACAGATCGCCATTCTTTGTTACGATCAGGTCTCCAGATAAGGTCGAGAATACCAACCTGTCCTCATTCTTCTCATAATAGTGAAAAAGCACATAGGCAGTACCAAGCGTAGCATGCCCGCAGAGATCAATCTCCCCGCCAGGTGTAAACCAACGCAGATGGTACTTGTCTCGCTCCTTTACCGTAAATGCGGTCTCAGAGAAATTGTTCTCACGGGTAATATTCATCATCAGATCTTCCGGAAGCCAGGCGTCCAGTACACAAACCGCTGCCTGATTGCCGTGAAATACTGTATCGCTGAAAGCATCTACTACATATTGCTTGATTGTCATAATTTACCTCCTGAAATTCTGATTTTTCGAATTACTCTCATTTTATCATCTTGCCTTAGATGTTTCCATAACGAAAAAGCTGCCTCTTCCATCACTGGAAGAAGCAGCCTATCGTGCCCGTATAACTTATGCCTTGATTTCCACCGTTGTCCCGGATTTGAATTTGACCGCAAAACTCGCCCAGGGTACAAGCTGATCGCAACCGAAGCACCTGCAGAGGGAGAGCTTGAAATCGCTTACAGCGAGGAAGAGATCGCCGGAAAGCAGATGTACATCGATATCAACATTAGCTTCTAATCTCCTACGGTGCTGACTAATCGGTCAGAACCGTTCTTTGAGAATTGGCTGTGCCATTATTTTTACAGTCTCAACCTCAAAAATCCAGGAGAAAAATCATAGTTGCGGTCTCAGCGGATTCCGAGCATTTAAAAGGACCCCCACACGCGTCCTGCCAGGCATCACCGCCTGGGTACGGATCGCAGGAATCCCTTTATTTCCGGGCTTTTCAGCCGATTATGATCCAGAACGCTGCATTAGAACTACGGTCTCGACGTCGTTTCCCCAGGGTAAAATTCGCTTTCCGTCAAGGCAAAGAGTCGTCCCGTAGCAAAGGATTCCAGATACACCAATTTCCGGCCACAGATCACCTGAACGCCCACTGCATCCCTGATACGTCACTTCATTGCCCTGACAGTCTCTTTCTCTTATAGTTCGTTCATTAATACAAAATCTTTAAAACGGATATGCCTGACTGTGCTCGTACTATAATCAATTTCATCATTTGTAATCACAATCTTCTGACAGGAATTGTCCAGCTTTGCAAAAGCACTAAACTCACGTTCATACGCCTTCTCTTCCGCTACAGAATAGGCGACCTGTATATAATATCTCCTGTTTCCCTTATCAGCGATAAAATCAATTTCATGGGAACCGTCATTGTAAACCTGAAGGCTATACCCCATATAAATCAATTCGTTGTACACTACGTTTTCAAAATTGTGTGTCAGATCATATCGGTTATTCATGATCCGTATTGAATTAAATGCAACATCCTCATCATAAACTTTCAGATAGTATTCCAACTCACGTTTCGTTTTGCCCGAATATCTTTTTACCGTCGCAATTGCATAGGCTTCCTCAAGATACCCTATGTACTTTGTAATCGTTGTTACTGAACACGGGAGCCCGGCACCCCTCATATATTTCTCGACAGATCTTGCAGACAGGATTCGACCATTCGAAAGGAAAATGTAATTTGCCAGTCTCTTAAACACTTCCGTTTTGCGTATGTGATAACGGTTAATAATGTCATTCAGTATAATCGTTTCATTCAGTTCATTGAGATAGATCCGCTGCCCTCTTTCACTATTATATTCAAGCCTCTTTGGGAAGCCCCCCCAGATGATATAATCTGTCGTAGTAATATCTCTGCCCAGCTCTTTACCATATTCCAATAATTCTTTATATACAAAAGGTCTGATCCGGAATGACACATACCGTCCGGATAGTTCCTTCGTGAATTCACGTGATAACAATTTAGAATTCGAACCGCTGATAAAGACAGAGCAATTTCGAATTCTTAAAGTTCGACATGCGCCAGCCCATCCGTCAACACGTTGTACTTCATCAAGAAACACATAACATAATGAGCTCTTTCTGTGTTCCTCTATATATTTCAGCAGAGAAAGTTCATCAGGGATGGTTGATAATACAGATGTATCTTCAAAGTCAAGGAAAATGACATTGTCCGATCGGGATTTGATCTCTTCAAGAATCTCGCCGAGTATGACTGATTTACCGCACCGTCTTATCCCGGTAATAATTTTTATCAGATCACTGTCATAAAACTCACGAACAGGGGCGATATATTTCTCACGCTTTATCATCTGGAATTCCTCCTGCGGCATACTGCTACTGGACATTTTATCCATTTTCTGCAATATTGTCCACTATTATTGAACAATAAATATTAATTATAAAAATTGTCCAGTAAGGTACGCCAGCCATCATATTGCTACTTTTAGCTACTCATCCCAGACTCCATCAGACTGCTGCACACTTTGGCAACGATAGCAATATCAGTTCTCATATGGTCATGAATCCAGTACTTCACAACCGAATAAATACAGCCTGCCAGATATGTGTTCGTAATATCTGTCACTACGCTCCTGTCTGGGTCATTGTTGAAACTGGAAAGAAAACGGTCAAGGATTTTATCCCCAAATCCGGCCTCAAACAACAGTTCATAATCGGCCGCATGTGCTTTGGTTATTGTGAGCAGCGTTTCCCATGACTTCCTGCACTGACTTACCGGATCGAGCTTCCGTAGCTCAGCGGATGTTTCTTCAAAGATACTGTCCAAACGCCCTTCGAGGATTGCCTCTTTGGAATCATAATTTCTGTAATAAGAGGATCTGCTCACGCCGGCGCGTTTAATGATCTCCTGTATTGAAATCTCCGAGAAGGGCTTTTTCTTCATGAGCAGAATCAGAGCAGACTCAATGCATTCCTTTGTGATGGCATTTGATTCTGCGTTGTTCTTTCTGAGGATATTTCTTTTCTCCATTTCTGTCTTTTCTGTCATGATACAATTTCTCCTCTTCTGTTTCATCCGAGTCTGAAAACATTGACTTGAACCATAAACTTTTTTACCATTGCTTGTGGATGACACATGCGTCTCTCCGAAATATTTATATCATCTAACAACCCAGGAGGCAAACTTTTTATGAAGACCATCTCAAACAACATACGAATAGGCGGCATTGTCCTGACCTTATCAGGAATCCTGTTTCTCGTTCTTGAATTCATATCTGCAAGCGCATGGAAGAATCCTGCGTATAATTATGCAACATATTGGATGAGCGATCTCGGCGTACCAATCGAGACCGGTGTTGCCAAACACATTGTGAACTCGCCCTGGTACGCCCTTATGAACCTGAACTTTGTGTCTTTTGGAGTACTGCTGATCGTTGGATTCCTGCTCATTGCATCCTTGTTTGAAAAAAAGAAAGCTTTCCGGATGACTATATTGACATTCATATATGCTTTCGGCCCCATAATTATCGGTACGTTCCCTGGCTACGAATTCAGCCTGCAGTTCATGCATCCGATCGGTGCCATGTTCACCATCATCGGAGAAAGTCTCCACGCGATCACGACCGGACGATATCTTGGCCGCATACTGAATAGTCGCATGTATCAGGCCATATCAATCGTGCTTGCCATCATAGCCGCAACTGGCTTCGTCATCACACTTACGCAGTCTTATCCCGACAACATTCAAGGGATAATAGAAAGAACATGCATCTACCCCGTTATTATCTGGCCAGTGATCACAGGAGCTATGCTGCTGACTAAGTCAGGCCGAATACAGGTTGCTTAGGACATTTGACTGAGCACCACTAGTGCAGATAAAAGATAACGTACAATAGTGTTCGCAAAAGTGAATAGTGGAAAAGCCATTGAGGTTCATGTACAATGATTAGCGACCAAACTACTCATCTACAAAGGAGAACTCACAATGGCTCGTAAACAGATTACCAC
>Ga0256404_1012608_pt1 | contig 10953 bp, 5 predicted proteins | sample RumenRJG_01DNA_FD_185990 | JGI IMG/M metagenome (GOLD analysis project Ga0256404, IMG submission 185990) | Bovine rumen microbial communities from Lethbridge, Alberta, Canada - RJG_01 | ecosystem: Host-associated > Mammals > Digestive system > Stomach > Rumen | place: Canada: Alberta | collected...
TTTCCTTCATCAGGGCACCGGAGCGGATGGCCCAGGAGCCGTTCTCCATGATGGCCACGGTGCGGTTCTGGAGGTTCAGGGCCTTCATGTCCGCGAGGAAATTGTGCATGGGCGGGAAGATGCCCAGGTTGTAGGTCACCGACGCCAGCACCAGGTGGCTGTACTTGAAGAGGTCGGAGATCAGGTAGCTCACATGGGTGCTGGAGACATCGTAGAGCCGGGTGTTGGTGATGCCCCGCTCCGCCAGCTTCGATGCCAGGATCTCTGCTGCGTTCTCGGTGTTCCCGTACATGGAGGCGTAGACGATCATGACGCCGTTCTCTTCAGGCTTGTAGGAGGCCCAGTGGACGTACTTGTCCAGGATGTAGCCGATGTCTTTTCTCCAGACGGGGCCGTGCAGCGGGCAGATGTACTTGATGTCCAGGCCGCCGGCCTTCTTTAAGAGCGCCATTACCTGGGGGCCGTATTTGCCGACGATGTTGGTGTAGTAGCGGCGGGCGTCATCGATCCACTCCACGGGGAAGTTATGCTCGTCCGCGAAGAGCTTGCCGTCCAGGGAACGGAAGGAGCCGAAAGCGTCGGCGGAGAAGAGCACGCCGTTGGTCAGGTCAAAGGTCACCATGGCTTCCGGCCAGTGGACCATGGGCGCGTTCACGAAGGTCACGGTGTGGGTGCCGAAGCACCAGGTGTCGCCTTCCTTCACTTCGGCGATCTGCTCGGTCTCGATGGGGAAGCCGAACTGGCGGAGGATGATGACCGCCTTCGGGGTGGTGATGATCTTCACTTCCGGCCAGCGGAGCAGGATCTCCTCGATGGAAGCGGCGTGATCGGGTTCCACGTGGTTGATGACCATGTAGTCCAGGGAGCGGCCCCCGAGCACGGCCTTGACGTTTTCAATGAACTGGCGTCCCACGGACCAGTCCGCGGTATCGAAGAGAACGGTCTGCTCGTCCAGCAGCACGTAGGAGTTGTAGGAGACGCCGTGGTAAAGGGGATGGATATTTTCGAACAGGGCCAGGCGGTGATCATCCGCGCCGACCCAGTAGAGGTCGTCTGTCACTTTGCGGTAGTTATACATATCTGAATTTCTCCTTTTATCATCATCTGGCGGGAATACCCCCGCATCTGCAAGCAGCGGGAGCGTTCAATTCAAGATGTCGAGAGACTGCCTTTATTCGCCGGCCGGAGCGTGTCGTCAGACTTCTATTTCTATGAAGCCTTCCTTTGCCTCGCCGCAGTGCGGGCAGGTCCACTCTGCCGGCAGATCCTTGAAGGACGTGCCGGGACGGATCTCATTGTCCGGGTCGCCCAGGAGGGCGTCATATTCGTAGCCGCAGCCGTTGCAGACATACAGCTTTCTCGGCGGGAGTTTTTCGACGGGGATATCCCTCTTCAGCTTCACCATGGGCGGCGCCGGCGTCTTCTCCCCGGTATCCAGGGCGGCGGTGAGCAGCGGCAGGACCTCGTTCACATCACCCACGATACCATAGTCGCAGTTCTTGAAGATCGGCGCGTTGGCGTTCTTGTTGATGGCGACGATGATGGCGGCGTCCTTGATGCCCTTCAGGTGCTGGATCGCGCCGGAAATGCCGCAGGCAATGTAGAGATTGCCCTTGAACTTCTGTCCGGACATGCCGACGTAGCGGTTGATGGGAACGTACTTCAGGGTCTCTGCCACGGGGCGGCTGGAGCCGATGGCGGCGCCTGCTGCCTTTGCGAGATCCTCGATGAGCTTCATGTTCTCTATCGGGCCGATGCCCTTGCCCGCGCTGACCACGCGCTCCGCCTCGATGATGGGTGTGTCGGCGGGGATGCCGACGGTGAAGTCGATGCCCTCCGCCTTCAGTTCGGAGACGAGCTTGTCCACCCGTTCCTTGGCGCTGCCTTCCTTCAGGATCATCTTCTTTCTGGGGCCGGTCTCGCCGCCCTTCTTCACTGCAGGAGCGGCAGCGGCTGCCTTGTCTTCCTTCGCGGCCTTTCCGAGGATGTAAGAGGAGATGACCACGCGCTGCACCTCGTTGGTGCCCTCGTAGATCATGGTGATCTTCGCGTCTCTGTAGAAGCGCTCCACCTCCATGCCCTTGAGATAGCCCGAGCCGCCGAAGATCTGCAGTGCCTCGTCGGTCACGTCGCGGGCGATGTCGGAAGCGTACATCTTTGCCATGGCGGCTTCCATGCCGTAGGGCGCGTGGGCCTGCTTCAGCTCTGCCGCGCTGTAGATGAGAAGACGGGCAGTGCGGAGCTTGGTGGCCATATCCGCGATCTTGAACGCGATGCTCTGCTGCTGGCAGATAGGCTTGCCGAACTGGACGCGTTCCTTGGAGTATTCCACCGCGGCCTCGTAGGCGCCCTGGGCGATGCCAAGAGCCTGGGCAGCAATGCCGATGCGGCCGCCGTCCAGGGTGGACATGGCGATCTTGAAGCCCTGTCCTTCCTTGCCGAGCAGATTCTCCTTCGGCACGTGCACGTCATTGAAATTCAGCTGACATGTGGCGGAGGAACGGATGCCGAGCTTGTCGTAGTGTTCCTCAAAAGTGAAGCCTTCCCAGCCCTTTTCCACGATCAGGGCGCTGATGCCGCGGGTGCCGATGCCGGGAGTGGTCACGGCGAAGACCACATAGGTGTCAGCCTCGCCGCCGTTGGTGATGAAGATCTTGGTGCCGTTCAGCAGATAGTAGTCGCCCTTATCCTCCGCGATGGTCTCCGTGCCGCCGGCGTCGCTGCCCGCGTTCGGTTCTGTCAGACCGAAGGCGCCGATCTTACGGCCGGAACAGAGATCCGGCAGATATTTCTTCTTCTGTTCCTCCGTGCCGAAGGCGGCAATGGGATAAGTCCCGAGGGAAGTGTGGGCAGACAGAATGACGCCTGCGCCGCCGTCGACTCTGGCCAGTTCCTCGACCGCGATGGCATAACTCAGGACATCCAGGCCTGCGCCTTCGTACTCCGTGCCGTAGGGAATTCCCATCAGCCCCATCTTCCCGAGGGCCTCGATCTGCTCCCTGGGGAACTTGTTCTCTTTGTCCAGCATGAACGCGATCGGCTTGATCTCTGCCTCCGCGAATGCACGGACTCTGGCCCTGAGCTCTTCATGGGCCTGTGTGGTCTGAAACAGCATCTGTGTACCTCCTTTTTGGAAAAGCGGCGCGGAAATACAGGGTACTTCCGCGCCGGCGATTAAAGGAATTGTTACTGTTTTTATTATAATATTGTACAAAGATCAAGTCAAATAAAAGCATAAAAATATTGAAAACAGACAAAATAGTGTAATAGTACTGAAAAGTACAAAAAAACCGCGCACCGGTCTTCTCCGGTGCGCGGGATTCCTGAGTTATGTACTGCAGCGTTTACTGCGGCAGTGCTTTCCGCAGAACTGTATTTTGATTATGCGGAGTCGGTCAGGATCACTTCTTGGTGTAATCGTAGAAGCCTCTGCCGCTCTTTCTTCCAAGCAGGCCGCCGCGGACCATCTTCTTCAGAAGCGGGTTCGGACGATACTTGCTGTCCAGGGTCTCGGAGTAAAGGACGTTCATGACCTCGAGGCAGACATCCAGGCCGATCAGGTCGCCCAGAGCCAGCGGGCCCATCGGGTGGTTCGCACCGAGGTGCATCGCCTTGTCAACATCTTCCACAGAGGCAAGACCCTCAGCGTAGATGGAGATACCCTCGTTGATCATCGGGATCAGGATGCGGTTGACGACGAAGCCGGGGCCTTCCTGTACAAGAACCGGATCCTTGCCGATCTCCTTGGAGATCTCGAGGACCTTGTCGGTCAGATCCTGCGGGGTCAGGATGCCCGGGATGACCTCGATCAGCTTCATGACCGGCGCCGGGTTGAAGAAGTGCATGCCGACCAGCGGGCGGTTGATGTTGCTCATCAGCTCAGTGATGGAAAGAGAAGAGGTGTTGGTGGTGAACATGGTCTCGGGCTTGCAGATCGAGTCAAGCTTCTTGAAGACTTCGATCTTCGCGTCCATATCTTCCAGAGCGGATTCGACGACCAGATCAGCATCCGCAGCGATATCAAGACCGCCGAAGGTGACTCTGCTCATGATCTCATCGACCTCTTCCTGGGTCATTTTGCCTTTCTGCACCAGACGGGTGAAACCCTTCGCAAATTTTGCCTTCTTGCCTTCCGGATCCTTGCCGGTAACGATGCACATCAGGACTTCGTCGCCGTGAGTTGCGAAGACCTGCGCGATGCCCATACCCATAAGACCAGTTCCAACGACTGCAACTTTCATAGCTTTGTACCCCTTTCTTATAATTAAACAGTTTTGAGTTTCATTTCAGTATCTCCCGGAGGTGTGCCTGCCCGGGGCGGTAAAAATGTTAAAAAAATAACGATTAACTAAAGTATAGCATATCCGGAGCGATAATCAATGTTTTTTTGGAAAAATAAAGAAATTATCTATCGCGAAAAAGCGGTTGCATTTTTCGCGCTTACGCTTTAATATAATGGATGTATCTGCAGATGTAGTTCATCGGTAGAACACGAGCTTCCCAAGCTCGGGAGGCGGGTTCGATTCCCGTCATCTGCTTGGATCAAGGGCTTCCGGGATTTCCCCGGAAGTCTTTTTTTGTGCCGCTTCGGGGCGGTCTTTACACAGAACAAATGTTCTGATATACTTAAAAAATCAAAATGGATTTACATAAAATTTCTGCTATAATGTGCTAATGTGTATCCCCGCGAGGGGGACTTGGGCAAGGAGTGAAGCGGACCGCGAATGTCCGCTTTTACGGTTACAGCAGATCTACGGAGGAGATTCATGGCCAGAACACAATATAACGCGGACAGCATCACAGTACTGGAAGGACTTGAGGCAGTACGGAAAAGGCCCGGAATGTACATCGGCGGCGTCGGGACAAAGGGCCTGAATCACCTGATCTATGAGATCATGGACAACTCGGTGGACGAGCATCTTGCGGGATACTGCGATTCCATCTGGGTAATTCTTGAGAAGGACGGTTCCTGCACTGTCAAGGACAACGGCCGCGGCATCCCGGTGGAGATGCATAAAAAGGGCGTTTCCGCGGAGCGAGTGGTCATGACCACGCTGCACGCGGGCGGCAAGTTTGACAATGATTCCTACAAGACCAGCGGCGGCCTGCACGGCGTGGGCTCTTCGGTGGTGAATGCGCTTTCCGAACGTCTTTCCATCAAGATCGCCAGGGGCGGCTCGGTGTACCAGGACAGTTATTCCAGAGGCATCCCTCAGACGGAGCTGGTGAACGGCCTTCTTCCGGTGACAGGCAGGTCCAGGTCCACAGGAACGGAGATCAACTTTTCTCCGGATCCGGAGATCTTTGAGAAGACGCGGTTCAAGGCGGACTGGCTGAAGTCCCGCCTCCACGAGACTGCCTATCTGAATCCCGGCCTTACTATATATTATGAGAACAGAAGAGAGGGCGAGGCAGAGCAGATCACCTATCACGAGCCGGAAGGGATCGTGGCTTATGTCCGGGAGATGAACAAGGGACAGACCGCCATCCACGAGCCCATCTACATCAAAGGAAAATACGAGAACATGGAGCTGGAGTGCGCCATCCAGTTCGTGGATACGTTTGAGGAGAAGATCCTCGGCTTCTGCAACAACATCTACACTGCGGAGGGCGGCACGCATCTCGCAGGCTTCAAGACCCGCTTTACCCAGCTCATCAACAGCTACGCGAAGGATCTCGGCATCCTGAAGGAAAAGGACGCGAACTTCACCGGCGCGGACACCCGGAACGGCATGACCGCCATCGTGGCCATCAAGCACCCGGACCCGATCTTTGAAGGACAGACGAAGACAAAGCTTGCCAGTGCCGACGCTTCCAAGGCCGCCTTTATGATCACCGGCGACCAGCTGGTCCACTATTTTGACCGCAACGTGGAGACGGTGAAGAACATCATCGGATGCGCGGAGAAATCAGCAAAGATCCGGAAGGCGGAGGAAAAAGCCCGGACCAACATGCTGTCCAAGCCGAAGTTCTCCTTTGATTCGAACGGGAAGCTTGCGAACTGTGAATCCAGAGATCCCTCAAAGTGCGAGATCTTTATCGTCGAGGGTGATTCCGCCGGCGGCTCCGCGAAGACGGCAAGAAACCGCCAGTTCCAGGCGATCCTGCCGATCCGCGGAAAGATCCTCAACGTGGAGAAAGCCTCCATGGACAAGGTTCTGGCCAACGCAGAGATCAAGACCATGATCAACGCCTTCGGCTGCGGCTTCTCCGAGGGCTACGGCAATGACTTCGACATCACGAAGCTGCGCTACGACAAGATCGTCCTCATGACGGATGCCGACGTGGACGGAAGCCACATCGACACCCTGCTCCTTACTTTCCTGTACCGCTTCATGCCGGAGCTGATCTACGACGGCCACGTGTACATCGCCATGCCGCCGCTCTACAAGGTGGTGCCGAAAAAGGGAGAGGGCGAGTACATCTACGACGACAAGGCGCTGGAAAAGTACCGCAAAAAGCATCCCGACGGCAGCTTCACCCTGCAGCGCTACAAAGGTCTGGGAGAAATGGACGCGGAGCAGCTGTGGGAGACCACACTGAATCCGGAGAACCGGGTGCTGAAGCGGGTGGAGATCGAAGACGGGAGACTTGCCAGCGAGGTGACGGAGCTCCTGATGGGGAACGAAGTGGGCCCCAGAAGAGACTTTATCCACGATCACGCGGACGAGGCGGAGATCGACGCGTAACTGTAAAACCAGGGTGCAGACCGACGCGTAACTGAATGTATGGAGCGGACGGCGAAGGTCCGTTTTAAAGAATACTGGCAGAGAGAAAGAGAGCAGTATGGCAGAAACGATACTGAGAACAGAATACTCGGAGGAGATGCAGAAAAGCTATCTCGATTACTCCATGAGCGTCATCACGGCCCGCGCCATCCCGGACGCCCGGGACGGCCTGAAGCCGGTGCAGCGGCGCGTGCTCTACGACATGAGCGAGCTGCGCCTTTCCCACGACAAGCCCCACAGAAAGTCCGCCCGCATTGTCGGCGATACCATGGGTAAATATCACCCCCACGGCGATTCTTCTATTTATGAGACGCTGGTGGTCATGAGCCAGTCCTTCAAGCGGGGCATGCCGCTGGTGGACGGCCACGGAAACTTCGGCTCCATCGAGGGCGATGGCGCCGCGGCCATGCGTTACACCGAGGCAAAGCTCCAGAAGTTCGCGGAGGATGTCTACCTGCGGGATCTGGACAAGACGGTCCGTTTTGTCCCCAACTACGATGAGACCGAGCGCGAGCCGGAGGTCCTGCCTGTCCGGGTGCCGAATCTTCTGATCAACGGCGCTGAGGGCATTGCCGTCGGAATGTCCACATCAATCCCTCCCCACAATCTCGGGGAGGTCTGCGACATGTGCTCCGCCTACATCCAGAACCGGGACATCTCCATCGACGAACTTCTGCAGTACATGCCGGGACCGGACTTCCCCACCGGCGGCATCATCGCGAACAAGAGCGATCTCCCGCTGATCTACAAGACCGGCGTGGGCAAGCTGAAGGTCCGGGGGCGCGTGGAAGTGGAACTCGGCAAGAAGCGGACAGACCGGGACAAGCTGGTGATCACGGAGATCCCCTACACCATGGTGGGAGCCGGCATCGACCGCTTTTTAAATGACGTGGCGGCTCTGGTGGAATCGAAGAAGCTGCCGGAGATCACCGACATCTCCAACCAGTCCTCCAAGGAAGGCATGCGCATCGTCCTGGAACTGAAGCGGGACGCGGACGTGGAGAAGGTAAAGAACATTCTTTATAAGAAGACACGTCTTGAAGACAGTTTTGGCGTCAACATGCTGGCCATCGCCAACGGGAGACCGGAGACGCTGGACCTGAAGGGCATCCTGCATCACTATCTGGAGTTCCAGTACGAGAACGCAACTAGAAAATACACGGTCCTGCTCCAGAAAGAGCAGGAGAAGAGCGAGGTCCAGGAAGGCCTGATCGAGGCCTGCGACTGCATCGACGTGATCATCGCCGTGCTGCGGGGCGCGAAGTCCATGCAGGACGCGAAGGACTGCCTGATCCGGGGCGATATCACGAAGATCAAGTTCCGGGACCCGAAGTACCTCCGGGACGCCATGAAGCTTCACTTCACCGAACGCCAGGCCCAGGCCATTCTGGAGATGCGCCTGTACCGTCTGATCGGTCTGGAGATCGACGCCCTCCTGAAGGAGCACCAGACCACCTTGAAGAATATCGAGACCTATAAGAAATACCTGAGCAGCAGGGCAAACCTGGACAAGCTCTTCCTGAAGGACCTGGAGGCCATCAGGAAGGAATATGCGATGCCCAGACGGACCCTTCTGGAGGACGGCGCGGAAGCCGTCTATGTGGAGGCGCCGGTGCAGGAGGAAGAGATCGTCTTCCTGATGGACCGCTTCGGCTACTGCAAGACCATAGACCGCGGGACCTACGACAAGGCAAAAGAGACACTGGACCAGGAGTACCGCTGCGTCGTGCCGGTGATGAACACCTCCCGCATCATGCTCTTTACCGACCAGGGCGTCATGCACCAGGTCAAGGCGGGCGATATTCCCGCCGGGAAACCGAAGGACAAGGGGACGCCCATCGACAACATCAGCAACTACGACGGAAAACGGGAAGAGATCCTGTTCGTCACATGCCCGGCGCAGATCGCGGGCAGGAAGATCCTGTTCGTATCCGCCCAGGCCTTCGTGAAGCAGGCCCCCGCGTCAGAATTCGAGACCAACAACAAGACCGTCGTATCCACCAAGCTGGCCGACGGCGACAAACTGGTGGCAGTGAAGCTCCTTCCGGAGGAAGATGGTACCGGTAATAATGGAGTTAATGCAGCGGGTGATGTGGTTTTGATGACAGACAACGATTTCATGCTGCGGTTCCCCCTCTCCGAGATCCCCGAGATGAAGAAGAACTCCAGAGGTGTGCGCGGCATGAAGCTCGGCCCCTCTGACTTCGTGGCGGAGATCCACCTCCTGTCCGAAGAGACCTCGACCGAGTATCGCGGCAGACCCGTCGCCCTGAACCGGCTGAAACTCGCCCACAGAGACGGAAAAGGAAGCAAGTTTAAGAAGTGATTTTAAATGGTTTTGGCGCGGCGGGAAAGGCTTGGCGGGCATAGAAGGCGCTTTGGGCGTTTTTCGCTGGATTTCCAAAATTTGTTCCCTCTGAAAGGCAGGAAAGCTTTGGCTCCCCTGCCTTTTTCCATGTCAAATGGGCGCTTTTACGACTTTTCCTGTTTTTTGTTCCCTTTCTTGCCCAAAGCAAGGACGCAAAAACGGAGAAAAAGGGAACAAAAATGAAGATTCTGCCCGAAAGCGCCCGATTTGCCCTTTCGCAGCCGCGAATTCCTTTGGAATTTGTCATGTGAAGGGGAACAAAAATCTTGAAATTGCGAAAAAACGCCCGACCGCGACAAGGAAGCTTGTTGGTCGCTGCCGAAGCATCCCATCCATCCCGCAGCATCCTGTCCATCCCACAATATTCCGAAGCGTTTTCCGGCAATGTCTGACCACTTGAACGTCTTGCGGTGGGGCAGTACTTGACCACACTACACTACAGAAAAAACTTTTTCGGATACTGTCGGATACTGCCGGGTGAACGGGCAGTTGTAAAACAAAGCACGCTATGTTAAAGTATACAATGCTGTCGCAATAATGGTCTGGTGGAAATGATATCCAGTCAGACATTTCCCTGTTATAAATATTCGCGCTGCGGACAGAACCAGGTGGTGTCAAAAAAGGAGGAATACTATGTTGGCCGGAATCGGAATGATTATCCTTGGAATTATTATGATGATTCTTGTTGCTATATGGGGAGTGCTTTATATTCCCTGCGGGATGGTCTTTGGCCTGATTACTTCCACGCAATGGGCAAAAGACCTTTTTGCAGATGCAGGATTTAAGGTTGGCGAGCTGTATTTGTGGTTTGCTGCGGGAATGGTTGTATTATATGTCTTGTCACGGGTCAGCGAAGAGTATGCCGGCGTATTTGGAGCCCTTGTTATCGCATCCCTGTTTATCCTGACCGGACTTCTTGCTTTTCCGGGACCTGCCGCATTTATCGCCGCCCACATTGTACCGCTGTTACAAGCCATCTACATGCGTATAGGAGCCTTCCTGTTCCTTTTTCTTGCAATTGCCCTGTTCCCCTTAACTATTATATTCACCTGGCTTTTCAGCTTTTGGGGATGGCTGTAAAGGTTAACACAGCAATGAATTTAGCCCCCATTCGTTCCACTAATATGTGATCCGGATGGGGGGTATTTGTGTACAGGACTCAAGTTTTCTTTAGAGTGGTTTTCTGGACCATCTTTACAGGACTGGAGCAGTGGATACAGACACTCACTCTTTGTAATTCTCATAACACTTTTCTAATAAATCATATCAAAGAAATCTGTACATGATCGTTAATCCTTCAGAATAAAGGATTGACGGTCATTTTCATATCACTGTCTTATTTGACGCTTACGATCATAAATGGTAAATACTGAGTGTCTTTAGACATTAGCCACTTTCTGGGATAATTCTTGAGAATTGCAATCTACGGGCTCTAACGGATGGTTTTGCGGAGCAAAACGGACGCGATGCGGAGCGATCGGACTGACTGACCTATAGTTATTAAATACTTACGGTTCTCTTATAATGGTTGAGGCCATCGAAAGGTTGACTAATCATTGAGGAGGATGGAAGCAAACGTATACGAGCCTGCTGGCACGAGGTTCAATAACTATCACGTCAGCCCTCACGGAACGCAGAATCTGGACGAATTCGTGACCGAGATCTGCTACCCCGTAAAGAAGAAATGACTGGCACTCCCCGGAATCACGGCGAAGATTCCGGAGGGCTTTATTGTTTGACGAGGAAAAACTTTTTTAAAATAGTTGTTGACTTTATGAAATACGGGTGTTATTATACCGAAGTCGCCTCGAGAGAGGCACAACAAAAAAGCCTCACGGACGCAGGTCCGGAGGGCTG
>Ga0256404_1012609_pt1 | contig 10951 bp, 7 predicted proteins | sample RumenRJG_01DNA_FD_185990 | JGI IMG/M metagenome (GOLD analysis project Ga0256404, IMG submission 185990) | Bovine rumen microbial communities from Lethbridge, Alberta, Canada - RJG_01 | ecosystem: Host-associated > Mammals > Digestive system > Stomach > Rumen | place: Canada: Alberta | collected...
CTATCACAACGAACATGCCTGGAAAAACACATCACAACCTCATGGAGTTGGGCACAGGATAGAGTGTGAACAAGTGTGAAAAATAGACTCTGGCCGAGAATTTAAGGCCTTTTTTTCAGCAGCCTCTTGGGAAAGGGGAGGGGAACTGGTTGCCATTGATTATCGGCGATGCGGCAAGGTGCAAAGGAGGTTATCGGGCGAACAGGTCATCGAGGGTGACTTGCTGGTCAACAATATTGGCATGCGCCCCAGGCTTGACACCAAACGTAGTGACAAACGTATTAAACAAGGTCTTGTTGGTGCGTGTCTGGTCACGAAACGCCCCCATGCGGTCTCGTAAGCGCTGTTCGTAGTCCTTAGTGATGCTGAACTGCGAGTTGGAGAATTTCATCTCGCACAGATGTATGTAACGGTCGTCGCGGTTGATGACCAAGTCGATTTGTGCCTTGTCGTCGCCAGTGCCTCGCCATGACGATGTGCTTGTGAGTACACCTGCAATGCCCAAGCGTTGTTTAATCTGCGATAGATGAGCCATGCAGATGAGCTCAAAGGTAAGACCTTGCCACACAGCGACATCGCTCTTTCCCATGCGCTGTCGCCAGTAGTGTTCTTGATGGTTTTGTGCTTTCTCTACAAATTGTAGATAAAACAATGTGAAAAAGTCACAAAGTCGATAGATTGTCCCTTTCTTGCTGTTACCAAACTGATTGCTGTGTGTCACAAAGTCGCAGTTCTCTAGATTGGCAAGTCGACGTGTCAGCCCACCGCCATCAGTGCCCAGTGCTGCAACCAGTTGTTGCCGTGTCATTCCCTCATGATGCTTGGCTAGCTCCCTGACCAATCTCACATAGTGTTCGGCACCGCTGAATAGCACATTGTACAAATCATTGAACTCATTCATCAGCTTACTCTTCGCCCTGAAGAAAAGCATGTCGATGTTGCTGGGCAAATCGTTGTGACAATCGAGTAGGCTATAATAGAATGGTACGCCACCCAGGCACATATAACATTGTGTAATGGTGTATCGGTCCCATGGACACCCATATTCACGCAGATATTCCTCGCATTCGTTCAGAGAGAAGGGTTTCAGGTAGATGCTTGAGGTAATGCGGTTGTGCAGACCTCCTTGGTTGTCCACCAGATTGTTGACCATCCAAGATGTTGCAGAACCTGATGCGATGAGAAAAATGTCGTCTCGCAAAGCCGCCCAGGTGTTCCAAAAATCCTCAAGAGCCGACACAAACTCTGAATTATAAGTGTCAATCCACGGCATCTCGTCAAAGAAAAGAATCTTCTTGCCATTTGTGTCCCTGTGTTCGAGCATTTGTTCGAGGGCATCGAAAGCGTGATACCAATTGTCAAATGACAGCTGATATGGGATGTTGCCATAGCGCATCAATGCCTTGGAAAACAACTCGAGTTGCCGGACTTTAGGGGCTTTGTGAGAGCCCGTGAAAACAAACGCCATCTGGCGTTCGAATGTTCGGTTTACCAGAAATGTCTTTCCGATGCGCCGTCGTCCATAGATGATAACGAACTCCGAGCGTAATGAATGGTAGCATCGCCACAATTCATTCTTCTCTGCCTCACGGCCAATTAACTTTTCCATAAAGTCTCTCAATGATTTAACAATGCAAAGGTAGTGAATCCATCTGATTCCGCCAAATTTCAGCGTAAGAATTTGGCGGAATGTGGTTAAAAAAGTGGGATTCCGCCAAAAGTTGCCAACGAAATTTGGCGGAATATGGTTAAAAAAGTGAGATTCCGCCAAAAGTTGCTGACGAAATTTGGCGGAATCGCCACAAAAAGGTGCGATTCCGCCAAATTCTAATCAAGTGATGCCCAACTGGGACATCGTTTGACCAATTGCATCACTCTTAATCGACCACGAACCGGTGGTTTGTGCCGCTCGTGGCAGATTAGTGATACCTTACAAACAAACCTATGTCGCCCCTGCAACAGGAAACATGGTGTTTCGGCGTTAAAGGCAACAGGTATACACTTGCCCAAAAACGGCCGAAAGTGGTGGAAATCTATCAAAAAAAGGAAGATTTCCACCACTTTCGCGAAAATAGCAGACTACTGGTTCTGGGCCATGAAGGCCTCGACGTCGTCGGCATAGTAGGGGATGCGGTCCTTACCGAGGAAGCGGCAGCCGTCGTCGGTGATGAGGATGTCGTCCTCGATGCGGATGCCACCGAAGTCCTTGTAGGTCTCCAGCAGGTCGAAGTTGAGCCACTCGGCACAGTGGCCGCTGCGGCGCCAGTCATCGATCAGTGCGGGGATGAAGTAGATGCCCGGCTCGTCGGTGACGACAAAGCCCTTCTGCAGGCGGCGGCCCATGCGCAGGGCATTGGTGCCGAACTGGTCGAGACGCGGGCGCGTCTCCTCGTCAAAGCCCACATAGATCTGGTCCAGGCCCTCCATGTCGTGCACGTCCATGCCCATCATGTGGCCCAGTCCGTGAGGCAGGAACATCGCATGCGCTCCGGCGGCGACCGCCTCGTCGACATCGCCACGCATCAGCCCCAGCTCCTTGAGGCGCTCGGTCATCAGGCGGCACACGCCCATGTGCACGTCCATATATTTCACGCCGGGCTTCGAGAGCTGCAGAGCCAGGTCGTGGCACTCGACCACGATGTCATAGATGTCGCGCTGGCGCTGGGTGTACTTGCCGTTGACGGGCATCGTGCGGGTGTTGTCGCTGCAATAGTTGTTGACCGTCTCGGCACCGCAGTCGCACAGCACCAGCCGGCCGGCCTCGAGCACAGCCAGCGAGGGTGCTCCGTGCATGATCTCGCCATGCTGCGAGAAGATGGTGCCAAAGCTCTCGTGTGCGCCATAGCTGTGTGCGATGCCGTTGATCTGTCCGCCGATGTACTTCTCGGTCACGCCAGGCTTGACCAGGCGCATGGCCGTGGTGTGCATCTTATAGCCAATCTCGGCAGCGCGCTCCAGCTCCTCGATTTCCTGGTCTTCCTTGACCGATCGCATCTCAATCACTGCCATGCGCAGCTTGTGCGAGCACTGCTGGCGCTGCTGGCTGGGATGGATGCCCAGCAGACCCATGAGCTGAATCATGGTGTCGTGGCGATAGGGGGGCAAGAAGTGGATGGTGCGCCCCTGCGCGCGCGCCTCGTCGCAGATGACCTTGAGCTGTGCCATCGGGGCAGAGTTGGCCACGCCCACCTGTGCGGCCATGTCGGCCACACTGTCGACCGAGCCATACCACACGATGTCCTCGATGTCGATGTCGTCGCCGATGAGCGTCTCGCGGTTGTTGTCCACGTCGATCACGCCCACCAGGCCGTCGCGGTTCTGGCCGAAGTAATAGAGGAACGACGAGTCCTGACGGAAGGGATAATAGGCGTTGTTGGGATAGTTGCAGGGCGACTCGTTGTTGCCCATGAGGATGATGATGCCGTCGCCCACCAGCTGCTGCAGGCGCGCACGGCGGCGGATGTATGTCTCTTTGCTAAACATCTATTTGCTTTTTATGGGTTGTTCTGGATGATTCTAGATGCTCTAGATTGTCTAGAGATTCTAGACAATCTAGTATTTTGCTCACTCGGCCACAATGCGGCAGATCTCGATGACGGTCTGCATGGCCTTCTCCATCGACGGGATGGGCACATACTCATAGCGGCCGTGCATGTTCATGCCGCCGGCAAAGATGTTGGGGCAAGGCAGGCCCTTGAACGAGAGCTGCGCGCCGTCGGTTCCACCACGGATGGGCTGCACCTTGACCTTGACACCGGCACGCTCCATGGCCTTCTCGGCCACCTCGATGATGTGCATCACCGGCTCGATCTGCTCACGCATGTTGTAGTACTGATCCTTGAGCTCGACGGTGGCGCAACCGGGGTAAGTGTCGTTGATGCGGTCGACCAGATGCTGGATCTCGCACTTGCGCTGCTCAAAGCGTTTGCGGTCGTGGTCGCGGATGATGTAGTTGAGGGTGGTCTCTTCGACGGTGCCCTTGATGCCGACCATGTGAAAGAAACCCTCGTAGCCCTCGGTGTGCTCGGGGGTCTCCCAGCGCGAGAGCATCGAGATGAAGTCGTTGGCCACGCGGATCGAGTTGATCATCTTGTCCTTGGCCGTGCCCGGATGCACGTTGCGGCCCTTGAAGGTGACACGGGCGCTGGCGGCGTTGAAGTTCTCAAACTCCAGCTCGCCCACGGCACCGCCGTCCATCGTGTAGGCCCACTCACAGCCGAACTTCTCGACGTCAAACTTGTGCGCGCCCATGCCGATCTCCTCGTCGGGATTGAAGCCCACGCGGATGTCGCCGTGCTTGACCTCGGGATGCTCCTGCAGCCACTCGATGGCGGCCAGGATCTCGGCGATGCCGGCCTTGTCGTCGGCTCCGAGCAGCGTGGTGCCGTCGGTGACGATGATCTGCTGGCCGACATAGTCGTTGAGCTCGGGGAACTGGGCCACCTCGAGCACGATGCCCTGCTCGGCGTTGAGCACGATGTCACCGCCCTTGTAGTCGACGATGCGGGGCTTGACGTCCTTGCCGCTCATGTCGGGCGCGGTGTCCATGTGGGCGATAAAGCCGATGGTGGGCACCTGCTTGTCGGTGACATTGCCCGGCAGCGTGGCATAGAGATATCCATTGTCATCGAGCGAGATGTCGCTCAGTCCCATGTCCTTGAGTTCCTGCTCCAGCGCCCGGGCAAACACCATCTGTGTGGGTGTCGACGGGGTCACGCCTGTGTTCTCGTCGCTGGTGGTCTCAAACTTCACATAGTTCAAAAATCTTTCAACAAGCTTCATAATGCTATCTAGTTTTTAAGAGTTATTTTGTGCTGTCTCTTCTTGTTCCTTCTCGGCCTGGAAACGCTCGTAGGCCTCGACGATGCGCTGCACCAGCTGGTGGCGCACAATGTCTTTCTTGCCAAACTCGACGCGCCCGATGCCTTTGACGTTTTTGAGCACGCGCATGGCGTGGATCAGTCCCGACTGTGTGGTGCGGGGCAGGTCGATCTGCGTGACATCGCCAGTGACAATCATCTTCGAGCCCATGCCCAGGCGGGTGAGGAACATCTTGATCTGGTGGGTGGTGGTGTTCTGTGCCTCGTCCAGCACGATGATGGCGTCGTTGAGTGTGCGGCCGCGCATGAAGGCCAGCGGCGCGATCTGAATCACGTCGGTCTCCATATATTCTTTGAGCTTGGCGTTGGGAATCATGTCCTCGAGCGCGTCATAGAGCGGCTGCAGATAGGGGTCAATCTTGTCCTTCATGTCGCCGGGCAGGAATCCCAGCTTCTCGCCGGCCTCGACCGCCGGACGCGAGAGGATGATCTTGCGCACTTCCTTGTTCTTCAAGGCACGCACCGCCAGTGCCACGGCCAGATAGGTCTTGCCGGTCCCGGCAGGCCCCAGAGCAAACGTGAGGTCGTTCTCGCCGAAGGTTTTGACCAGCAACTGCTGGTTGGGCGTCCGGCCCTGTATAGGCTTGCCGTTCACCCCATAGATGATGACGTCATCCATCTTGAGTTCTTGCGGGGGTGTGCCTTTTATGGTGTCGATGATGACTTCCTCGGTGAGTTTGTTATATCGTGTGCAGTAGTCGGCCAGCTCATGTATCTTGCGCTCAAACTCGGCGGTCTCCTCGTCGTCGCCCAACACGGTGATGACACTGCCGCGCGCAGCCATGCGCAGTTTGGGGAACAGATTGCGTATCAGCGATATATTGCAGTTGTTCACGCCATAGAACACGACGGGGTCGACCTCGTCAATGATAATGTGTCGTTCAATCATAGTCTAATGGCTCGTAGGATAATCCTTGCAAAGATAATACTTTTAATTGACAATCGGTGATTGACCATAGATTTTTTTGTGACGCGATGCGGCGTGGCGTCAGATTTTGTCAGGCCTGTTGCACACGACCAGCGTCACGAGCGCCACTGCCATCAGCGCAAAGGCGGCCATCCACCAGCGGCTGCCACTGTGGCGGGGCGGCACTGGCTGATTGGTCACCTGCACACGCTCGGGTTGCGCCGGGGCCTTGTTGTCGGTGATGACGACCAGGCGGGCGGCAGGGTCGATGAGCAGTGTCACAGCGCTGTACCAGTCGACATAGCGCAGCTGCACCTCCAGTTGTCCACCCATCCGCACGGCATAGCGCGCGGCGACAGTGAATCCGCTGTCCATGCCGCTGAAGCGGTTGCGCGCCCCGATGTTGTAGGGCGGCTGGCCCTGCAGGGGGGTATAGAGCCACTGGCCACAACCCAGCGGCACCTGCTGACACCCACCGCCGGCACTGTCAATGAGCAGTGTCAGCGTGTCGCCCTGCCGCCTGACCTCCAGCGCTCTGATGCCGTGGTTGTTGTCGGCCAACAGCAGCCGCATCGGTGCGCACGGCCACTGCCTGTTGCTGCAGTGCTCGGTCGTTGCAGGCACTGCCGAGCCAGCTGTGCCAGAAAAGTGCGCCATGTCCCGCTCGACGACGCGCAACAGCTCGCTCTGGTTGTCGGTCACCGCATTGACGGCCACCACCATCGAGGCCGACGGGCTGACAACCAGCAGCTGCCCATAGTTGCCCTGCGCACGATAGGCGCCATCCAGGGCGCATCGCCACATCTGGAAGCCATAGCCGTGCTGGAACTCATCGCTGTGGGTGACGTGGATGCCCAGCGATGGCAGCTGGTCGGCCACCATCTGGTCGACCCACGCGCCATCGACCAGCTGCCGTCCCCGCCACTGTCCGCGCTGCAACAGCAGCCAGCCTATACGCGCCATCGACAGGGTGCTGCACCGCAATCCCCATCCACCGGTGGTGATGCCGTCGGGACTGCTCTCCCACTCCACGTCATCGATGCCCATGGGGCGAAGGATGCGCTCGGTCAGCAGGTCGAGCACCGTGCGTCCCGTGGCCCGCTGCACCGCCGCCGACACCATGAACGATGTCATCGTGTCGTAGGCAAACTGCCGCCCGGGCTGCGTGCCCGGCAACGCCAGCCATGCGCCAGCCCAGTCGTCGGTCGTGTCGCGGATGGCAGTCGTCACCGCTTTGCCGCTGGTCATGGTCAGCAAGTGCCTGACGGTCAATGCCCGCAGCTCGTCCGACGGGCTGGCCGGGCACTTGTCGCCGAAGAGGTCCACCACCTTGGTGTCGAGCGACAACTTGCCGTCGCCGATGGCCAGCCCTGCAGCCAGCGCGGTGAGTGCCTTGCAAGCCGAGAACTGGTTGTGACGATCGGTGGCACGATAGGGCATGACATGCTCCTGGGCTATCAGCTGACCATCCTTGATGACCACCAGGTGATGCAGCTCGGTGTTGGGCAACAGCCTGATGTCTCTCACCATCTGTGCCACCGAACAGCCACCAGCGGCCGAGTGCGCAGTCAGCGCCACCAGGGCCATCAGCAGGCAACACTTGTCATGCCTGGTGTCTCGCTTTCGACCATGACAGTTGGGGCAATTCTTGCCACAGCCGCATCCACAGTCGCCATGGCCACGCAGGGTGCGCACCAGCCTCCACAGGGTGTAGGCCAATGCCAGCGCGATAATCAACAGAACGATGAACAGTTGCATAACGTCGAAGTTAAATGTTGCCGCAAATTTCGCCAAAATCTTTGACCTGTGCAATAGTTCGGGGTTGCGAGTTGCGGCGGGTGCCTATCACCCGGCAGGCAAGAGGGCAAGCGAGTGGTCAATGGCCTATCAAAATCAGAAAAAAACGCCGGTTTCGGTCAATTTTCTTATTTTTTTTGTAACTTTGCAGGTTGACCGAAAAGACAATGACACCTGCACTCTATCTCATCCCTGTCACCTTGAGCGATGTGCCGCTCAATCAGGTGCTTCCAACCGCCAACATCGAGGTGGTGCGAGGCATCAGCCACTTCATTGTCGAGAATGTGCGCTCGGCCCGCCGATTCATCCGCAAGTGCGCGCGCGACATCGACATCGACCGGCTCACGTTCTACGAGCTCAACCGCCACACCGACCCCAAGGAGATTGCGTCCTATCTGGCGCCCCTCGAGGCCGGCGAGCCCATGGGAGTCATCAGCGAGGCAGGATGCCCTGCCATTGCCGACCCGGGTGCCGACGTGGTGGCCATCGCCCAGCACCGTGGGCTGCGGGTGGTGCCGCTGGTTGGCCCGTCAAGCATTATCATGGGGCTGATGGCATCGGGATTCAACGGGCAGTCGTTTGCGTTTGTGGGCTATCTGCCCATCGAGTCGCAAGCGCGCGCACGGCGTCTCAAGCAGATGGAGCAAAGCATCCTTCGTGACGACCAGACGCAAATATTCATCGAGACACCCTATCGCAACAACACCTTGCTTGCCGACCTGACCAAACACCTGCCAGGACACCTGCGCCTGTGCGTGGCCAGCGACATCACGGGCGAGAACGAGCGCATCGTCACCCGCACCATCAAGCAATGGGCGACAGCTAAAGCCGATTTCGGAAAAATACCTACCATTTTCCTGCTATATAAATGAAACAGACAGGCACACGATATCACCGATTCAATGAAGGCACACCGACCATCAACTTTGAATGGGACGAACCAGAAGAGACACCGCAACAAGCACAGACCTGCGCACAGCTCAAAGCCGACAACGAGCTGGGCAACGGGTTGGCTTTCATCAGTTTCGGCAGCGGCAGCAGCGGCAACTGCTCATACATCGGCACACAGCAGAGCGGTGTGCTGATCGATGCGGGCGTTGACCCGCAAGGCGTGTTCGACGAGCTCAGGCGCAACGGCATAGCCCGTGACGCCGTCAAGGGCATCGTGCTCACCCACGACCATCAGGACCATGTGAGATATGTCTACAAGATTGTGCGCGACTACAATAAGCAGGCACGCATCTACTGCACCATGCGCCTGATGAACGGGATGCTGCGACGGCACAACATCTCGCGGCGCGTCAAGGACTACCAGATTCCCATCTGGTTGGAGACCCCCTTCAAGCTGTGTGGCATGGAGTTCACGGCGTTCGAGACATCACACGACGGCTCAGACAACATGGGGTTCAGCATCCAGTGTGGCCAGCAGACCTTTGTCGTGGCCACCGACATGGGGGTCATCACGCCGCGCGCCGAGCACTATATGCAGCAAGCACACTACCTGATGATTGAGAGCAACTATGACCTGACCATGCTCAACACGGGGCGCTATCCCGAGTTTCTCAAGGCACGCGTGCGCAGCGAAAAGGGGCATCTTGACAACGAGGTGGCGGCGCAGTTTGTCGCCACTCACTACCACCAAGGGCTCAAATGGATATTCCTGTGCCACCTGAGCAACGACAACAACACGCCCGAACTGGCACTGCACACGATGTGCCAAGCGCTCGAGCAGCGCGGTCTCACCGTCGGTGATGCCAGCAATGCCCCCGACCAGCGGCGCCGCGACATCCAGCTCTATGCCCTGCCCCGCTACGATTGCTCGCCATTTTTCATCTTGTGACAACATCAGCCACTCATCTCCATTCGGCCGGATTAGTAATCCGGCCGAATTCGTATACCGAAAACACTTCGATTGACGCACTGCTGAGGGGTTGACCCCACCCGTGTCAGGGAAGATGGAGGACAGGCGCTAACGCGGCACGCGTGGTAGTGGTAGCTCCCCTCCCCTTTCCCAAAGGGGAGGACAGGTGGCGCGGCACGCGTGGTAGCGGTAGCTCCCCTCCCCTTTCCCAAAGGAGAGGGGGTTGGGGGTGGGGGTTGAAACGCCAGGCGGTGACTCCTCTACCATGGTTCGGCCTTTATGGTGCTAAAGTTCCTCTTCGAGGCACCTGCCGCCTTGCTTGCTGGGACCAAGCTGCGTGCATCTTCGATGCACTTGCATGGTCTTTCAAACAAAATCGGGTCTTCGACCCTCTTGGCATCTTCGATGCTCATGCTATGATTCGCTGAATAGACACGAACTACGCGAATGTGGCAGTGGCAGATTGCAACAATTTTCCCCCTGAAACTGTATCATAATTAGCGCACGCGTTGCGTGCGGAAATCTTGTGCAAGCCGAAAGCAATGGGCAAGCTTGCTTGAACATTGATGAGGCGCAGCCAAGATTATCAAAATCTATCAAAATCTTATTCAAAATCTCACAATTTATTAAATTACTATAACTGAGAAAATTACCTATTTGATTTTGTTTCGGATTTTGAAAGATTTGCTGCGCTTCGCTTGCCCTTCGGGCTCCCGTTCGGTCGCGAGCACTTTGTGGTTCCCGCCCGTAAGGGCGGCTAAATCTCAGAATCGTAATTATAATACAGTTTCAGGGGAACTGTTGGCGGCGGGGGAAACTAAAAAAAGGGAGACACATCGCTGTGTCTCCCTTAGGGGGCGGTTACCTACTCTCCCACTTTCGCAGTACCATCGGCGTGGTGAGGCTTAACTTCTCTGTTCGGAATGGGAAGAGGTGGAACCCTCACGCTATCACCACCTTGATGTCTTCGGCAGATTCTGGAACTTGGTCTTTAGAACAGACCTCAGCGCCGCTCGGGGCATCGGTCTCTGCCGTGATGAGTTGAGATCATCAACCGGGAACGCGACTGAACAAATCTGTCAGCCAAGCACACACCGCTGTCGGAATCTTGCGGATTGATGAGGCAATAGCCTCGCGGGAAAAGCTTTCGGGTGATTAGTACGGCTCGGGTGAGGACGTCGCCGCCCGTGCGCCTGCCGCCTATCTACGTCGTCGTCTGCAACGACCCTCAAGGAGATCTTATCTTGTGGCTGGCTTCGTGCTTAGATGCTTTCAGCACTTATCCGTACCCGACGCGGCTACCCGGCCGTGCCCCGGGCGGGACAACCGGTGTGCCGGAGGTCGGTCCAACACGGTCCTCTCGTACTAGTGTCAGGGCCACGCAAATCTCCAACGCCCACAACAGATAGAGACCGAACTGTCTCACGACGTTCTGAACCCAGCTCGCGTGCCACTTTAATGGGCGAACAGCCCAACCCTTGGGACCTTCTCCAGCCCCAGGATGTG
>Ga0256404_1012610_pt1 | contig 10949 bp, 9 predicted proteins | sample RumenRJG_01DNA_FD_185990 | JGI IMG/M metagenome (GOLD analysis project Ga0256404, IMG submission 185990) | Bovine rumen microbial communities from Lethbridge, Alberta, Canada - RJG_01 | ecosystem: Host-associated > Mammals > Digestive system > Stomach > Rumen | place: Canada: Alberta | collected...
TTTATTTTATTCTTTCAGGATAAGACAGTTTACCTCTTGGAGGATAATCTGCTTTGCCCCCTTATCACTCCGCTCGATTCCGCTTCGCTGCATCTCGCTGTATGTTGTCGCCAAATACTTCGGGAATATATATGGAAATCCCTCCGGGATTTTACGCATATAAAAAGCAGCCGGGTTTGAATGCCAGCATTCATCCCGACTGCTTTTCATATGCTAAAAACCGCTTTGCGGTTTCCCATATAAATTTCCTTGTGCTTGGCTCGTTATCATTCGAGCTCCTCTTTGCCAAGTTGTTGTGTGGTGTTTTTCGTTGGTTTTGATGGAAGAAACCAGGGAGTTTTATCTGATTTCTACCTGTTGCGTGGATTTTTGAGAAATTGTATTGTCATTTTGTTGTCAGTAACACTCCCTTTATTGCCTCTCTCATTTATAATGCACCCCTTATATATTTTAACTCCAAGCACCATATATTTCATTTCTCTTTTTAAATGCCTCTTTTCCACCTTCCATAATATTGACTATGTCATTATGTGTTTCCTCTGAATCTATCGTTCCGCACTTTAGCTCAATAGACTCATCATCGTTATGTTGTACCGTGACTACTCTTTCAGCATCGCCTAAAACAGGAATATTGGCATTGTGTGTTGCAAATATAAATTGCATGTCTTCTTTTTCCTTTTTAATAGTTTGTATAAGTTCTTCATAAATCACTTGATTATCCAAATCATCTTCTGGTTGATCAACTATTATTACATCACTGTCGTGTTGAGTTAAAATAAACAATATCAAGGCTGATGCTCTTTGTCCAAGAGAATGCTTACTCAATAGTTTTCCATGATAAGTTATATTGATTTTATCAGGTGTATCTTCAATAACCATCTCTTTATAGTTATCTGCAATTTTGGCTGCAACCTTTGCATAAATAATATCTGTACAATATTGTTTTATCCGCTCTCCGTCATGTAAATAATATTCTTCAATAATTGCTGCTAAGTCAGTAAAATCGTTACTCATCTCTGTGTACTTTACTTCGGATAACCCCGTTCCTTTAAAAAATGTCATTAATTTATCTTTAAGAACTTCTTTTTGACCTTTGAATTCAATATTTACCGCAAGTTGATCTTGCTGCTGATTAATTTCCTTAGTTGCATTTTGATAAGCAATAAATGTTTTTCTTAAGTTCTCGTTTCGAACATCAAATCCCTTTTGAATGGATAAGCATATACTCTCTTTCGTCCTTAAACACTCTTTCAGTTTTGCAATTTTTTCATTATTTTCTGCCAACTTCTTTTTATATGTAACATAACTATCCGCATCTAATTGTTCATCATTTATTTCACGCTTAATCTCTGCAAATTCATCTTTTAAAGAATCTATCTTCTGCATTAATTCTTCTTTAACAGAACAAATTCCTGCCAAAGATTTTTTTAACATCTCTATATTTTGCTTTACTGAATCGATTCCTTCATTTGTTTGCGTGATAAAAGGCGCTAATTTCTCAAAAATTTCACTATTATATTGAGAAACATGGCTTTGTAACGAAAGAAGTTCCCTTCCATCTTTTGAACAGACTTCTTCCAATGATTGAATCATTTCTTTAACCCATTCAGAAAGTGTTTCTAATTTTATCAAATCAGCATTACAGGAAGTCTGTTTTTTTAATTTCTCATCTAATCCTTTTTCTTGATATATTTTCAACTTATGTTCTAAAGTTGCATTCTCAGTAGTTAGATCGGCAATTTGCTCTGGAATATCACCCAATGTCCTCAACTTATCAATATCGTCAATCAATTGTTTTTGGATATCAACAATTTCTCTTTTCATATCGGGCACTTTATCACCTATTATTTTATTAAGAAGTTCATATTCATAACCTTTACGAGTTAGTGCTAAATCTTTTTGTCCAAAATACAACGCATTTTTAAGAACAGATTCTACAGGAATATTTAATATATTACCATTCCCGTCATACAATGTGCTTCTCTCTCCATATATTCTTTTTAATACATATTTTTTGTTAAACTTATCAACTATCTCTAATTCAATTTGTCCACCAGAACCAAGCACTGCTTTTACCAACTCATTTTTATATTTTTCATCTTGTGCTGGTTCTTTATTTAGTGCATAGCGAAGGACTTCCAACACAGAGGATTTTCCACTTCCTCTAATTCCAATCAGTGTATTAAGCTCATGTGATGGAGAAAAAATCTGATTATCCAATTTCCCACCAACACATTTCATTTTATTAATATATCCGTGACTTATAACTGGCTTCTCATCAAAAACTCGATTATTATAATCCATAAGAGCATATTTTACAGCTCCGTAGGAAGCTTCGCCAATCTTAATATAGTTCTTTTTATCTCCTTTTCCTATCTCCTCTATTGTTTTGGGATCTGACCCTTCAACAAATGCAATATCATATCCCATCCAATCATGCACTTTCTTGATCTTATCCCTGGTACGCACCTTCTGGAATCCCAATACTCTTCTTTTAAATGCAACATCAGAAGCAAGCTTTTCAATTAATGAGCCTCCACATTCCTCCCAAAATCCTTTTTTCTGCTCAACATGTGCACACACAATGAAATAGTCCTTGTTCTGCTTGTCCATTTCATTAATAACAGTCAACAAATCCTTTTCTGTACAAGTATTTTCATTTCCGGGATCATCTATTCCTAAAAACAACGCATTAACCATTCTTGAAATATGGTCTATTCCATTACATATCCACTCAACCGGATTAAATACTACTAACATATGTACTGAACTTGCACCTTCTTTTACGGATAACTCTACTCCCGGCAAAATGAATATACCATTTCTATTTGCAGCTTTTTTTAACGCTTTATATTGTTCATAATCAAATTTATTATGGTTGGTTATAACTCCAACCCCAATACCTTCAGACTTCAATTTATCAACATAGCTGGAAATAAATTTGTCAGACTCACCATCATACTTAAATTCTTTATCACTCACTGTATGCAAATGACAATCAAACCTTAAAATCTCCGAACCATTCTCAAACATATTTCTACCTTTCCTTGCTATAATACTATTTCTTTAATTTCTGTCATATTTCTGTTTACTATAAAACTTTCATGCTGTATAATAATATACCATAAAATGCAAAAGGAGGATATATGTTTTCTACAAATAAAAATAAGTATAAACTATTTAACGAAGATGCTCTAAGTCTTCTATCTCGACTTCCAAACAGCTCTATCGACCTAATCTTAACCGATCCCCCATACAATATTGCTTTGAATTCTACTGGTAACATTAAACTCACTAATGGAAAAACGATCAATAATGACATTGCAGAATGGGATAAATATTCTATAAATCCCCTAGACTACGTAAAAGATTTCAAACGAGTTATTTCTCCCAAAGGTAATATTTTCATTTTTACTAGTTATTCTCTTCTTGGCAAATGGCATGAAGCATTTGACAAAGAATTCAAAACCTTTCAAATATTTGTCTGGCACAAAACCACTCCAACAGAAAGTGTATATAAAAATAGTTTTCTTAATAGTTGCGAATTAGTAGTCTGTCTTTGGAACAAGCATCATACTTGGAATTTCTTAGGTCAAAAAGAAATGCACAACTTCTTTGAATGTCCTTCTTGTAGATATCCTGAAAAAATATCTTCTCCAAATCATCCAACGCAAAAGCCCCTTGTACTTATTGAACATTTGATTAGAATAGCCTCAAATCCAAACGAAATAGTATTGGATCCTTTCATGGGTGTTGGGTCTACAGGTGAAGCAGCATTAAATCTGAACCGTAGATTTATAGGATGTGATATTTGTAAGGACTATTGTGATGCAACTCTAAAACGTCTCTCGAAATTCTAGCGCCATTTCCCATAATATGTGATATAATAGTATATTATACATTCATACATAAGGGGGTACTTATGATCAAACACTTTAGAATACACGGAGATAATATTGTCGAATGTGAACGTCTCTTCAATCTTATTACAAAATCTATCCATATACAAAAGGCAGAACGTTTTTTTCTCTCGCCTGCATGTCCCTCTGTAAAAGTAACTACTATTGATTCTGACATTTTATTTTTTGAATATTTCCCTGGTTTTAACAAAAACACTAGTGACCGATGGCTTTCCAACATATTCCAAATATTAAGAGATAATGGGAGCTTTCTAAATGAAACCCCAGATGTTCTTTTTACAGAAGAAACTGATGACGGCGAAAAAATACTCCTTGCCATTGAATTCTGTAGCGCATTACAAGCGGGTAATCAAGCATGGCAACGTAGCGGACGAGCATACTCAACCGCCAGAGCAAACATTTGCCCATATCTATACATCATCGATTTTGTAAAATATGAATTAGACGAAAATAGAAACAGAAAGGCTTTACGTTTTCCGAATGTTGCTATCCCTTATAGCTACTACAACGCATCAAAGAATTGGAAATATCCAGCTATACAAGTCTATTTTCAGTCAGAAGAATTCCAACCTTCTTTCGATTCATCATTGCAAAATTTTGATACATCACTATTTGGTGAAAAAGATGTATATTCATTGCTTTATGGCTTAATATATAACACTGATGTAACCCCTATATACACTTCATTAATCGAAAAAAGCTTAAAAATAATGGATTACATGACAACTCCAAACAGTTCAAATAGCTATAACAAAGAAGATTGGGCATCTATACAAAATGATTATTCTGGAGACATTATTGCATTTTCAAGACAGAATAATCGATTCCCTTTTGCAAAGAAAATTGCAAAAAAATCAATCACCGGTCGTAACAAGGATTTTTCAAGCTTAGCAACTAAATATAGTGCTGGAATTGCCTCTAAAGATTTACCATTTGGCTTAATTCCTTCTAATAACAAAATTGCTTTTGCAAATGAGTTACTTACTCTTTATCCTGAAATGAACGATGAATTTTACAGAAAATTAGCCACCCCAAACGACTTAATCATTTGCATGTTCAAAGGATTCAAGCCACACGGAGATGACGCACGACCAGATAGAGGGATTCTTCCTTTAATAGCAATGCTTTTCGGTGAATCAACTGAAATTCTTACTTTTGTATATGGTGAAACTTTGGAATCCACCATACAAAAATTAGACCAAAACATCCTATCCTTATCTAGCGGAAACGGATTATGGAGCGCCATAGTGTCATTAAGCGATTTTATTATACTTGATGCCCCAAAGATACCAAAAGTTGTAGATGCCCCAAACATTGTTCGCTTAATACCAAACAAAGATAATAAAATTTTTTCTTTATCTGTAAAAAAGCAAGCAACAGATATGCTTATTTCTCCATACCCAACTCACTATACCGAAAATGATGTTGATACATTTATACACACTATTTTTAACTATATAATTCCCAACACATTTGAAGGGTTTTGTAATCCTCCAGGTGGTGATTGGAGTGGCATATCGCTAATAAACAATAACGATCCTGCAATCGGAACAGAATTTAGATGGCTGACCTTACCCCGTGTGAGTGACAGCAAAAGGCCTGACCATATTACCGTTCTATTCAATTTATTTGAAAAACCATTAATAATATGCACCGAATCAAAGGAATTACCAAGAAATTTGGAACCAAACATTGGACCAGCGTTAACAAAATACATATTTGATTTGCTATCTTATCCGCCTAGTGTAGAGCGTCAATTAAATTCAGATGTTTGGACCATTTCTACATCAACAGTATCTGTATCTGATTTTGCTTGTGCTTCTATAGGATGCTTTTTTGCCCCTAGCAATTTTGATTTATCTACTATTTCAAGCAAATGTAACTGTGATGTATTGATAGGATTCAATATAGATAGCAGTACCTCTCGTTGCAAGATACAAATCAAAGGTTTTTCCTCTATTGGTAACACTTTAGCTGAATATCTAATCAACATAATCCAACATCGTAATTCACCTATCAACATCTTCGATATCTTTTAAATTTGTTTTACGAACTGGTAAGAGATTTTCTCTTACCAGTTTAAATATAAGGCTTCATACACTTGCTCATTGCTTTTATCCATAACCTTTTTGAATGAAGAATTCCCTGATGCCAAAAAGAACTTCTTCACATACAGTTCTTTTGGTATACCTGTCTCATATTCTTTATCACCACGTATTCCATCAAATGACAATACATATCTAATTCCTTTTTTATTCAAATCGTCCAGATACTCATAAAACTCTTCATAATCAATAGTTCCGTAATATCTTCCCTTAGTATTTTCATACGGAGGATCTAAGTAAATTATATCTTTTTTTGTTGCTGTTTGTGTCGTTTCTCTGTAATCACCACAGAGAAATTGAACATTTAGAATTCTTTCATGCCAATCCAATACAATTTTTTCAAAACGTTTAGGATCTATTCCTTTTCGCGTATGATGAAAAGAATTATTAAACTCACCTTCTGTATTGAACCTTATCAATCCATTTACACAAGTACGAGATAAAAACAGTAAATCCAACGGTGACTTATCTGCGTTAAACCTAGAACGTATGTCATAATAAACTTCATAGCCGTCTTTTTGCAAACGATTCCATTCCTCTGAATAATAACTTATCACTTCCCGCGGACTGCTTTGAACCATCTTCCAAAATCCAATTAATGGTTCACAAATATCACCACAAATAGCATTGGACGGATTAACTGCATACATAACGGATCCTCCGCCTAGAAACGGTTCATAATAACAATCAAATTGTTCAAAGCGCTTAATTATTTCCTGTGCCTGTGACCTTTTACTGCCGCTCCATTTAATTACCGGTTCCATTCGCATTATCTTCACACACACCTTTCTCAAATAAACTAATTTGAACATTCTCTCTTTCACAATGTTTTAATCTTTCTAATGAGATATTATAGTATTCCTTATTTATTTCAAATCCACAATAGTTCCTTCCACACATTTTTGCAGCTACACACTCACTTCCAGAACCACTAAATGGTGTAAATACCATATCACCTTCTTTTGATGATGCCAAAATTATTCTTTTCAATAATCTTATTGGCTTTTGTGTTGGATGTTTTCCATATGCCAACTCTTCCCTGGATTTATTATTTGGAACATCCCATACGGTTCTCATTTGTTTACCCGGCTGCTTAATCAAATCTTCCGGAAAATCCGTATTCTTTATATATTCATAATTATAGTAATACTGTCTTTTTTTTCCTCCGGTATGTGCCCATAAAATAGTCTCATGACTAGCTGTGAACCTCCTGCCTGAAAGGTTCGGAAATGCATTACGCTTAAACCATACAATCTCGTTAATTATTTCTACTTCCAACATTTGACAAATGACATTGATAATTCCCATATTATGATATGTTCCAAAAATCCATACAGAACCAGTGGGTTTTAAAATTCTTTTCACTTCTGATATCCATTGAATTGTGAAATTCCAGTAATCTTCAAAGGACATATCGTCCCAATCAACCATTACTTTATTCCAATTTCCTCCCATTCCCTTTAAAACAACACTATTATCCCATTTCCACTTTGCACCTTTAGACAGATTATACGGTGGATCGGCAATAACCAAATCTACTGAATTATCTGGCATACCTTTCATTCCTTCAAGACAATCCACATTAAAAATAGTGTTTATATAATCATTAATCATTGCAACATACCTTTCTCTAGTTATTCAAGTAATACAATGCAGGATTCTTTGATGTTTGCTTAAACTTAACATTCTTAGATTTCTCAATATGTTTTCTTATACATGCATTCATAGTATTAACTGGAGTTTTACCTATGGACATAAGTTTCTTACTATATCCTTTTTCTTCAGCAACTTCCCATATCTCCCCAAGGGTCATCTCTCTTTTTTCACTTCTAAGAACCTCTTCAATTAAGTCTAAATATGTGTACCTCATAATCCATCTCCTTTGCATTCTTTTATTAAATATTACCTTAAATTAAGCTATAAGTCAACCATGCAAAGCATTCTTTTGCATTCTTTTCACCTTCCTCTCTCCACTTCCTTGACCTTTTCTCCAAGCCACTCCATAAACTTCTCAAATAGATTAATCCCGCCAATCACAAACTGTTTCATAAACTCATATGCCTTTTCCAGCTTCTCCTTTAGGCTACGATTTTCCTCCCGTAATATCTGATTCTGATACCTCAGTTCTATTACCTGTTCTTTCAGATAATCATCTCCATCGACCGCACCAAGCAGTTTCTTCTTAAGTCTTTCCGCCTCCTCCAGTTCAAACTGCGCTCGTTCAGTCTGTAATTTTGCAGTATCCGATATCATCATCCACTTGTCTGCCTCTTTTTGCGCAGCCTCAATTTCCTTCTGTTTATCCGTGAGCTTATCTACATTCTCATAATATTCCAGTCGTAATTCAGAATTCTTTAAACATAAATGCATTGTTTCCGACTGTAATTTCTGATTTTCGGCTATGGTATCATCCAGCTTCTTTTGAGCCTCAGACTGTTCTTTTCTAAAATCTTCTCGCTTACTTTCAATTTCTTTCTCCAGAAACTCAATCCGTTCCTCTTTTAATTCCAGAACAACCTGTGCGCCCTCTATCTCCTCCTCAAGTTCAGCCACCTCTTTTGCCCGTTCCTGCTTCTTATAATCCAGTACGGATAAATGCTTATTGTGTGTATCTTTCTTTTTCCAGTCAATTCCGTACCGGCTCATAATAAGGGCAATATCATCTTTCTCTGCCTCCGCCCACTGCTTCCATTCGGTATTGCCTTTTCCTTCACTTACAAATCCTCTGGTAGCAAGTGCAGCCTTAAGACTTGTCTTTGTCTCCAATCCTCTCTTGCAACCGGATACCCAAGGGATAAAATTCAAGTGTAAATGTGGCGTTTCCTCATCCAAATGAATATAGGCCCCGATCACATATAACTGCGGATTACGAAGCTGGAACATTTTTACATAATCCTTCAGCACCCATGTTGCAACCTCAGCAGCCGAACTACCCACTCCGGTGTCATCCTTATTGCCAATCTGAACAATTACCTCATAAAATATTTTTTCCTGTTTGCTTCGGGAAATCTTATCATAATAACTTTTAATCTGCCTGTCCTTGCGTTTCTGTTTTGCATTATATTCCTTAAGTGCCTTATCAAATAATTTATGATATGCCTGCTTAATATCCTCATGGATAAGAGTGATATTATTCTTGGTACGGCTGGCATCTACATTGTCAGCTATAAATCTTCTCGTGTTGTGCCCGATGGAACCTTCCCCATTCATGAAACTGATTGTTCTTTCCATTGTCAAAATCCTCCTCTTTCGTTATGTATGTAAGCACTTCTTTCTTATCCGTAACGAGTGCCGGATACGGCACGAGATAGCAAATTTCTTTGGGAAGGTTTTGTTACTTTTGTCAAAAGTAACGCAAAAGCATTTTTGACAGCTTCGCCATCAAAAATGCAGACCCGCAAGCGGGTTTTGCGCTCCTCGCCGGAGTGGCTATATACGATAAATGCCTATACCAGCTCCCCTAATGAAAACAGTTCACCACATCATGCAGAACTACTTCTTCAGCTATCATTCTTGCCTGAGTTCGTAGCTGATACATTTCCACAAAAGAATTCGACTGCTTGGGTTTATGTTTACGTAACCACTCATTTTCAATATCCTCCAGCAATTCATAAGCCACTTCATTTACCTTGGTTGCTTTATCATGTAACTCCCCAAATCGTACCAGACTCCTGTATCGCTGCGGACATTCCTTCTGTATGCAATCCATCCACATACGACCATATTTTCCGACATCTGCACTGTTCTCCTCTCCACCTAATGTAATCAACGGATAAAAAATGTCATCTTTTTCTATGTATTTCACACCTAATTTTTCAAATAATGTTTCTTCGCTCATAGCAGTCACTTCCTTTATACAAAATATCTGTTATTCCTCATTTGGTACTGTAAGTTGTTTCATATCCGCCAATGTTCTTGGTTGTTCCTTGAAGCCTTCCAATATTTCCAGCATGGAACGGATGGGAGTAAGCAACTCCCCATCCATATCCGATGCCTTTTCTATCCTCTCAAGCTCATGCTCAATTCTTTGCAGGTTCTGTCGGAACTGCACTAACATCAACGGATTGCCTGTAGCAACCACCTTTTGATGAAGAACACTCTGGATTATATAATCCTGCTTGGTACGAAATCCGCTGAGCCTCACTCTGTTATTCAACTCCTCGTTTTCCTCCGGCGACACGCGGAATGCTATTGTCACATTCCGCCACCTGTTTTTATCGTCTCTATTCTTTTCTGACATTGACTAACGCCTCCCTTTCCGTTTCCAGTTGTGCTGCCATATCCGTCTGCACCGTTGGAAATAAATGTGCATAATGATATGTGATATCTACCGCCTCATGTCCAACTCTTTCACCTATTGCCAATGCAGAAAATCCTAAATTGATTAGCAATGAAATGTGCGAGTATCGTAATCCATGAATCCGTATTCTCTTTACTCCTGCAAGCTTTGCACCTCTGTCCATCTCATGATGCAGATAGCTTTTTGAAATGGTGAAAATTCTGTCATCATCCTTTATTCCATAAAGGCTACTTATAAAATCCTCCATCTCTACAACAAGAAAATCCGGCATGACAATGGTTCTGTTGCTCTTCGGAGTTTTCTGGTCTGTAATCACATCTTTTCCTTCCAGCCTCTGATACGATTTGTTAATCCTGAGTGTTTTCTTTTCAAAATTGAAATCTGCCGGCGTCAGGGCAAGCAGCTCACCTTCTCGAATCCCTGTCCAATAAAACATTTCAAATGCATAATAGGAAATAGGCTTGTCTGCCACGAACTCTAAAAATGCCTGAAATTCCGGGTCAATCATTTTTCTTATGGGTTTAGCCCCAATGTTTTAGGTTATCGCCATCCTGCCGCCATCCTTGACAGGTCAAAAAATAAATGCTGTGGGTTAATCACCGACGGCGAAGAACTCAAGAACAA
>Ga0256404_1012612_pt1 | contig 10946 bp, 11 predicted proteins | sample RumenRJG_01DNA_FD_185990 | JGI IMG/M metagenome (GOLD analysis project Ga0256404, IMG submission 185990) | Bovine rumen microbial communities from Lethbridge, Alberta, Canada - RJG_01 | ecosystem: Host-associated > Mammals > Digestive system > Stomach > Rumen | place: Canada: Alberta | collected...
CATAGATATAATCCCACAGGCTTGACTGACTCGTGAGGCCACATGGAACAGTTGCTGCAATTGCATTCTCCCCTCCACGTGTAATCTCCACCTGATCCACTGCAGCTGGACGAGGGCCAACAATGGACATAGTGCCGTTGAGGATGTTCAGCAACTGAGGCAATTCGTCTATCTTAAGCCTACGCATTATCTTACCCCACCAAAATATACGATCCTGGTCCGGACGTAACGAAGCTTCGTTAGCTCCCTTCGCTACACGCATGGAACGAAACTTCCACATCTTGAACTCCTTGTTGCCCTTTCCCACTCTTTTGGCAAAATAGAACAGCGGCCCTGGGTCACTCAGTTCCGTCATAATAATGGAGAACAACCATATGGGCGAAGTCCCCACAATTCCCAGCAAGGCACATATAAAATCAAATAATCTCTTTACTATTTTATACATACTTTTATCTCATTGTTTTTCTTGCATCCAATCCTTTAATACTTTCTGCAAAGTTTATCACTTGATAATCAAAATCATACTCACTCATTTCAGGCACATAATAGGAGTCTGCAAACATCTTGGGAATGGGCGGCAAAAAGAATGAGCCTAACCAAACAAAAGGATTAAATAAACGAGTAATCCAAATCTTATGCCCATTCTCTTTAGCGACTGCTCTAACGATTTCTACAGTGTCTGCAAGTTCTGCATTTTGAGGGTAAAACGTTCCACTCAACTCCCTCATAATAATCTGCTTGACAAATTCTGCAAGGTTAATTACGTGTAACATGCTTCGCTTGTTATGCCATGCGGGAAAAATCGGAGTTTTGGTCGCCAGCCATGCTAGTCTTGGTAGGTTTCCTTTATTTCCTGCGCCATATATCATTGGTGGTCTGAGTATACAGATTCTAAAAGAGTCACATTCCAACTCTTTCAACCCATTTTCTGCCTGCAACTTACTATCACCATAGAAATCGTTTGGATCAGGGTTCGTGTCAGGATATGTCACATTCCCTTTCAATGATCTGCTCACACGGTAGACGATACGCGATGACATATAGATAAACTGTTTCACACCATGCTCTTTTGCACATTTTGCAACCTCAATAGCCAAGTCTCTATTAACCTTATAATAAAGTGGCGCCATTTCTGGCTTAGGGTCAACATGTGCAATGCCCGCTACATGGAAAACCACGTCAAATTTAGAATAATCTGCTTGTTTCCATGCATCGTTCATGGTATCTACTGTGTCTACCGAAAAATCATTAGGACTCCTCAGCAACCATTTCTCTATGCTTGTGCCAACAAAACTACCAGCACCTGTTATTAGTATCCTTTTCATCTGTACAACTATATAACATCGTAAGTGGCTAAATTCACATCCCAGTTCCTAATATCATTCACCACATCGTTATTAAAGGTCTTGTCAAAAAACTTAATGATGAAATTAAACTGTTTGGGCGCAAACTTATGGGGAACTTTTATTAAACCAGAATTGGGAAAAAACAAATTCCCCACATACAAAATCACATCAAAATCCTTGCTATTATGTTTCATTATGTATTTTACCGCTTGATTGAAATGCTTAGCGGATTTTCCCGTCACATCTATCAAGAAAGCCGCCCTAACACCTTTAAACGGCATACATTTATAGAAGAATTCCAAATCCCCATCTTTTACAACACAATAGTCGGCATCTGCTCTTTTATAGCGTGTTTCATTGAAAGATAAAGCATCTTTTTCTATCTTGAAGGTCGCTACTTTTGAGCTTGCAAATAGACCTGACAGATAAACATAGCACCATGCGAATGCCTTAGACAAGAAATTAAAAGGTTTCAAAGCAGGCTTCACGCCACCTATTCTATATGGTAAGATATATGTTTCCATCTCACCAATCTTCTTATACACCTTTGTCTTTGCATATAACTTCATCACTTTTGCATCCGGGAAACCTAACATCAATTTAGCGCCAATCTTCTTCATGTGCCCAAAATAGGACTGTAGCTGATTCAAAAAGATTTCGCCATCACGATACTCCTTGAAGATAAAAGCATCTACACCATCCACAAAGATAACCTTCTCTCCATTACACCAGTAATAACTGGGTACCGCACAAATATGACCGATGATTTTATCGTCATCATAAACCACATTATGCCATGAATAACCAAATGGATTCTGAACATACTGATTCATTTGGTATTCCATATTACGGTCTAATGAAAATACTTTGTTAAAGCCGTCTAATATCTGTTGAAGTTCATCTGTTGTCAGCTCTGTGGTTTTCTTATTTTCTATCCTTATCATAATTTAATATTTTGTCTCAGCCCACTCACTTAGAGTTAGTTCATCACCATGTCCGGGAAAAATAACTGTATTCGGAGAATAGGCGTCTTTGATTCTTCTAATTGATATATCCCAGTCGTCCTGATTGCTGTCACGACCATTGAAATAAGGTTTGTATGGCATGATGGTATCGCCCGTAAAAAGACGACCATCAATGTCTATACATACAGAACCATAACTATGACCTGGAGTAAAAATAAACTTTATCTGATGTCCTGACCATTCCATACATTCCCCATCGCTGACAAACTTGTCAGCAGGTGCTATTTCATAACGATAGTTGGGATCATCATAATACAACAGGAAATACGCTCTGTTTGCTTTCTTTACATGTTTACTACATTCCTCAGAACATAGCAATTTGCTGTTTTCAAAATGTTCACGCAAAGTATTCACACCCCAATTGTGGTCGGTATGCTCATGCGTAATTATAATATAGTCGAGAGTAAGGTTATTCTTCTCGATAAACTCTATCTCGCGTAAAGACTTCTCACTGCCTGGGTCTATAACGAGACACCGTTTAGTATCTTCGTCATAGACTACATAGCAGTTAGAGGTCATCAGTTCATTGACGAACCGTTTTATCTTCAGCATTTTTTTAAAGTACAATACCATGCCACCCCACGTATAGCCCAAGCCCTGTGCCACAGAAAGCACCTTCATGCCAGGTTTTAGGCTACCATCCTCCAATGCCAAACAGAGACCAATGGGGATAGTAGAAGATACAGTATTACCTACATGCTCAATGTTGCAATAATACTTCTCCTTGTCTATCTTCAGCTTTCTGCGCTCCAGATTGGCCAAGAAGATGTTTGCCTGATGATAAACGTGCAGGTCAATATCATCTTTGGTTAAGCCATTCTTCTCCAGCACATCGTTGAACAACTGAGGAATACTCTCCAATGAATAGTTCAAGATAGCAGGACCATCCATATAGAGGTTGTCTGATGAACGGGGATTACCAAATTCATCAAACACTAAATCATTCAAGGGCTTCGGATTCCTTGCCCCACCCGACTTGACAATCAGGTTCTCTGCACCAGTACCATCAGTACCAATCACGAACTCACCAATCTCAGCCATACCCTCTGTACTTACCAGCGTTGCAGCAGAACCATCACCAAAAATAGTGCGGTTACTCTTATCGCGCTCATGCATATACTTGGAGTAAGTCTCTGCAGTAAGCAACAAAACGTTCTTGGCCTGACCACTTACGACAACTGCTTTTGCCAATGACAAACCAGTTACAAAGCCTGAGCACCCGAGATTGACATCAATGGCAGTAATCTTCTTGGACAGACCCAGCCTGGTTTGTATCAAACAAGCTGTGGTGGGTAAATGGTAGTCAGGACTCTGAGTGACAAAGATAAGGTAATCTATCGTTTCCCTATCAATATTATTGGCGGCGAACAGTTTTTCTGCTGCACCTACAGCCAGGTCGCTGGCTGTCTCACCATCAGCAGTGATATGCCTTTCCTTGATACCAATCTTCTTCTCAATTTTCTCTACTGTCCACTCTGGGAACATTGCAGCAACTTGCTCATTATCCAAAATCTTCTCTGGCAGATTATAGGCAAGCGACTTGATATATGCTTTCATTCTTGTTGCTAATTATTTTAATGTAAAACCACCATCAATCAGGATATTGGAACCAGTCATCCAACTGGAGGCATCGCTCAGCAGATAAACTGCACACTTGGCTATATCCTCAGGTTTGCCAAAGCGTTTCAGCGGATATTTCTGCTTTAAGGCTTCCAACTCCTCTTCTCCAAAAGTGCCATTGCTTACTTCAAGGAGCGGTGTTTCCACAACTCCCGGATGAATGGTGTTCACTCTGGTTCCTTGAGCAGAGAGTTCTAATGCCAAACTCTTAACATAACCTGTAAGAGCCGCTTTGGTTGCGCCATAGCCGCCCTCTCCTATCTGACTGCGATATACACCAGAGATAGAAGAAATAAATATAATGGATGAGTTTTTCTGAATTTTCTTTTTCTTAAGCAAAAGGGTGTTCAGCATCAATGGTGAAAACACGTTAGTCTGGAAGATACCTTCAAGTGAAGACAAATCCATAAACTTAGCCATTTGTATCTGAGATATACCCGCACAATGAACAACGCCATTAAGCGCAGGCATTTTTTCAACTATCTCTTTACGAGTCTCTTCTGTATTCAAATCACCACATAACACTACATGTCCTTCTCCTTCCAAAGAGGATAAAGTTTCTTGAAGTCTTGCCTTATTCCTACCGGAGAGGACAATATTAGCACCCATTTTTGCACATTCTATGGCTGTGCCTCGTCCTATACCGGACGAAGCACCAGTCACAAGAATGGTTTTCCCTTCAAGGGAGAATGGATTGTACATGCTTATTTGCTGTTAGCAAGATTGTACAAATCCTCAATGGTCTTGCTGGCACGGATATCAGCACCAGTAATGGTCTTATCCATGTTTTCGTCAACCATTGAAATAATTGAAAGGGCTGTCAGAGAACCCCACTCCTCCAAAGTTTTAAACTCAGTATCAGCCTTGAACTGATCTTCGGGGGTCTCGTCAAACTCAGCGGCAAATGCGCTTACAAATTCATCTAATGTCATAATTTAAATCGATTTAAATGTTAATAAATGAATACTTATTCTTTAACTATTGAGAAATCCTGCACCTTACCATCGTATGTAGGACAATGCAAAATACTTGTTACCAGAGATTCTGGTGTCATGCGTTTCACTATCTTCTGAAGCGTATCATCCGTGCCACACTCGTAGAATTCGTTTACGCCATTCTTCACCATATTCATAGTGATACCAGTCCACTGTACTGGATAGGTCATCAACTTAATCTGATTCTCCAGAATCTCCTTCGGGGCTGTATGTGGCAGACCATCAGCATCCTGATAGATGGGAACCTGAGCCTCATGCCAAGTCAACTTCTTCAACTCCTCACCGAGGATGGCTCCTTCTTCTGCGGAGTTGGGTGAATGCCCTACGCCCTTCTGAGGAAGAACCAAGGCACGCTTAGCACCCATTTCTTTTAATACCTTGCAGGCCTTTTTAACCGTTCCGCGTGCACCGGTAATCACCAATTGGCCAGGCCCATTGTAGTTAGCGATATAGAGACTCTCGCCATCTTCATCGCCAACCCGTTTGATTACATCCAGCACTTGTTCTTCCGGAATACCAATGATAGCCCCCATTGCACTGGGATGCTTCTGGAATGCCTCATAGAACACCTCACCACGTTTCTTGATAAAAGGTACGGCTTCTTCAAAGTTTAGAACACCTGCAACTACCAAGGCTGCATACTCGCCTAATGAATGACCGGCTGTACAGTCAGGTTTTATATCATCCTGACCTAGGGCGGCTGCAACTTCATAGATGAAGATACCCATCTGCGTGTTACGCGTATCCATCAGCACTTCCTCGTTTGCTGTAAACAAGAAGTCTGAGAAACGTTCACCTAATATATCATTAGCCTGTTCAAAAATCTCTCTCGCCTTCGGGAAGTTCTCATAGAGATCTTGTCCCATTCCTTCTTTCTGGCTGCCTTGGCCAGGAAACAAAAATGCTTTACTCATATTTATTCGTAATATTTCTTACCTCTTAATCTACCCCAAAATGCAGTCCACAATATATTAGCTGCACATGGAATCGCATGTCTATAATCATTTAAAACCTTTTTATCCAACTTACGCCAAAATAGCCCTGTAAGACCTAGTTTTTGGAAAAACATTGGTGGCATTGAGTATTCTCCTAATGAGAATCTGAAAGCAGCCCCAACTCCAATACAAAGTGTATGATCTAAATGAGGGAGCAGCATGGTCGAGAAGAAATCCTGCTTGGGCGCCTGCAACGCTACCCATACTATATTTGCCCCACTCTCCTTGATCATTTTTGCGATACCCGCATAATCAAACTCCTCAACCTTGCAGAATGGAGGCGAATAAGAGCCTACTATCAATGAACTTGAATATTTCTCTTTCATTGAAGCCAATGTCTCTTCCGTATCTCCTAACAAAAAATGCGTTATTCCATTACTTGGATCTGTCAGCAGATTCAGGAATAGTTCCGGTCCTGATGATCTCTGAACTTGTTTCAGACCCCAGATCTTTGCAACCCATGTTAACGGCATTCCATCAGGCATGACCATCATTGCATTGTTCAGCACATCTGCATAATCTTTTCGATCATTGCCCGTAAAGATTGTCCTGATACTGGCAACACAGACATAATCATTCCTGCCTTCCGCAACGGCTTCCTTTACACGTCTAACAGAATCCTCTGGATTGGTTATTGTTCCAAAAACTTTTCCAATTCTATATCTGTCTTTATTCATTTAAATTAATTATTCAGGATCCAGTTATAATAATTGCCTTTATTGTTAATTATCTCGTTATTCAATCTGAAAGCCAGTTTATGGAAACTCACCTTTGAAGTCAGTTTATTCCACTTCTCTTGATTAAAGCCTTCATTCAAGTGGTGTAATAACACCAAGCTATTCATACTATATCCGTATGGCATTGCAGCAATCTGCTCTGGATATTCCTTAGCCACTATTGCAAAGAACAAGTGGAAGATGTAGTAATCCAGCGTACAATTGTAGTTTTTCCAATAAGCAAAGAGCATATCCCGCAATGTCATCAACACCTCATTGTTGCTATGAGCTGATATGAACCAATTGCTGATACTTATATCTTTCGTTGTCCCTTCTGGCGTATATTGAAACAGAAACAAATCTGCATTTAAAAAGTTATCGTTTTGGTTTTCGTTAACGTTGCCCGTACAAAGTACCGTGGAGTCAATCCACGTCCCTCCATACTTAATCAGCAGTTCCAGTCTCAACAAATCAGAAAACAAAGCAGGTGGTATCTGTTTTTTCTCCCACTTCTTTTCTATATAGTCTGGTAATTCAATATATTCACTCCAATTCTCTGCATCAATCACATTTATCTCATACTCAGGTAGGTTTCTCTTCAACGAATTATAACAAGCAATCACAATCTCAGGTGCATTTTCAATTCCTTGTAGCCAGCACCACCAAATAACCTTAGGATGTTCATGCTCAAGACTTGAACTTCTTGAACCCTTGAACTTTTGAACTCTTGAGCCATATTTAGCGATAAGCTTGGGCTCAATCCGCTTCAGAACTTCCGGATAAATAGCCTTAAACGATCGTCTTTTTACTATACATCTCGCAACACCCTTAATAACAACTGGAAAAACCCCGAGTTTGGTGTACTGCCAAACCAAGCGTAAACCTCCGAATTGTCTATAGCGTGATATGAGTTTGTGGAAATCCATGATTTCTACTTCTCACTATATGGCTTGTGGCTTTCCTTATATTTGACTTTCATTACTTGATAAATCACCCATTCTAATGGTAAGAATTTATTCAAATAATAAGTGAGAGTCTTTGCACGATAGTTTGATTTGCTCAATGGAACTATTTCAACTTCACGAATTGGCGTATCAAGGTACTCTGTGAACACTTTCTTCAGCAATTCAGCATAAGGTTCAATAAAAGTCTTGCGTACAATATCTCTCAGATACATTGTGTGGCGAAAAGTCATCACGCCATCGTTCACTTGCACATTGATACCGCTGTAGTGAAAGAAAACCGAAGGCCATTTATCGCCTTTGTATATGGTATAATCATTCTTGAAATCGCAATAATCCATATTCCAGTAAGCAATACCTACTCCTCGATTCTCTGTCTCACTGACGTGATTAAAACGGTCTGCGAAATAATCCAAATACTTTTGATCTCCATATTTCCCATCCTCAACACGTGAATAACACCATTTCAAGCACTCATCTCTCCACCATCGTAAACACTCTCTACCGTCTTTATCATTTTTGAAATAGACGTACTGCACGCAGTATTTCCCGAAGAGTGGATACTTCATGAAATGTGGAGCTAAACCCACAGAAGCATTTTTCTGTTCAAACTCATCAAACACAATCTTCGGTGAACTAAAAAACATCAAGTCACTATCCAGATAGGTGATGTCTGGAAGATTGTACTTATTGAGGAAATAATCTGTAAAGAACGAACCACAAGTCCAACAAAATTCTGCACGTGAACGATTCCCTTTTGCTTCAGCCAGTTCGGGTGAATCCACATCATCAATGCACTCCACTATCATGTGTTTAAAACCAATAGAATTCAAAATCTCCTGGCACTTGCGATCCATACCCATCACATAGAGCACAAAATCATCTGTTTGTTGCTCCAAAGATAGATATAGCGCAATGCCTTTACTGGCATAGTTTGAATCGAATAATGTGCAGAAATACATCATATTATTTGAAACTATTTAATACGCTTATAACTTCCTTTGCCTCTTCCATGCTCACCACCTGATTCATAGGAATACTCAACTCTTGCTCATGAATCTTTTCAGTGATAGGATAACTACGGTCATTCCACTCCTTATAGCACTCTTGCTTATGAGGAGGAATAGGATAATGAATCAAAGTCTGAATACCTTTCTCCTTCAAATACTCCTGTAAATCATCACGACGCTCACATAAAAGGGGGAACTGATGATAGACATTATTCTCATCAGGAATACGAGAAGGAAGCGTAATCAAAGGATTATTGATATGCTCGTAGTAATAAGTGGCCAATTCCTGACGCTTCTTATTATCCTCATCCAGATACTTCAATTTAACATCAAGTACAGCTGCATCAGGTTCAGACATACGGCTATTCATGCCTACATACTTGAACACATATTTCTTCTGAGAGCCATAGTTGGCTAAGGCGCGAATCACGGAAGCCAACTCTGCATCATTGGTGGTAACGGCACCTGCATCACCAAAAGCGCCAAGGTTCTTACCAGGATAGAAACTATGAGCTGCAGCATCACCCAGCGCACCAGTCTTCACACCTTTCCAGGCACAACCGTGACTCTGGGCACAATCTTCCATCAGCTTTAGGTTATGCTTTTTGCAAATCTCTCCCAGTTTATCATTATATGCTATACGGCCGTAAAGGTGAACAATCATTACGCCCTTAGTTTTAGGTGTAATTGCCTCCTCTATCTTGTCAATGTCAATCTCAAGATGTTCCCAAGTGGGTTCTACCAGAACAGGAACGAGGTTGTTCTTTGTGATGGAGAGAATAGTTGCAATGTAGGTATTTGCCGGAACAATGATCTCATCACCATCCTGCATCAAGCCCATTTCCTTGTAACCTCTCATCAATAGATAGAGGGCATCCAGACCATTGGCAACTGCGATGCAATGATCCGTTCCAATATACTTGGCATAGTCTGCCTCAAACTGTTTATTTTCATTCCCCTGAAGGAACCAGCCAGAATCAATCACGCGATTAACCGCTGCCTTGTATTCATCACCATGCTGTGCGGTGATAGCCTGTAAGTCTAATAACTTTACCATATTATTGATTTCTTTTTTCTTCTAAATACTTCAAATAATCGTCGTAGTTGCGGATATAGTCATCCTCTGAATAACCGTGAGAGGCTAAAACCAAGCAAATACTTCCAGAAGAGAAACCTTGTTCAGAAGCCCAAATTCCTGGCGGCACGTGCAGGCCCCAGAAAGGTCTGTTCAGAAGTACTGTACGTTTATTGATACCATCATCTAAAACCACCTCAAAGGCGCCTGATGCAGCAATAATAAATTGATGACACTCCTTGTGAGCATGAGCGCCACGGTCTTCACCACCAGGAATATCATAACTATAGAACACGCGATTGATATCAAAAGGAACGTGTACATTCTCGTATATGAAAGTCAGGTTACCCTCTGTATCGTGCATCTTGTTTAATTCACACAATGAACAGTCGAATACGCTTTTACCCTCATTTACAAGATTTTTGCCCAATGGATTATTTAGTCTTACGGATGTCTTCGCATCAGTAATTATTGGTATTAGCGTATTGTCCTTTCTCCATAATCTGTATTCATCATAATCAGACACGTAATCTTTCTCATCATATTCTGTTGATGAAAGTACTAAAGCCAAGGAATTAGTAGAGAAGTTGGTCATAGTACGCCACATTCCCTTAGGCACATAGAGGCCAAAATACGACCTATTTAGCGAAAACACTTGCTTTCTTTCACCATCATCGATAACAACGTCAAAACTGCCAGAAAGAGCTACTATAAACTCTTCTGTTTCTTTAAACGCATGCCCTCCTCTATCCAGACCGCCTGGCACATCATAAATCCAATGGACCCTTTTGATAACGAACGGAATCTGTTTTATTTGCTCAATGATAGAAAGATTCCCTCTAGGATCCGTTATTTTAGGAAGTTGTATGATTTTACAATTGTCTACTGTCATAGTATCGAAATTATAAAAAACTACTTATAATCCCGGAATGAGTCTGAAGTAACATCTTCCTTCATCTCATCGATTACTTTCAGTAAATACTGCCCATACTGGTTTTTCAACATAGGCTTTGCTAACTCACGCATACGACCCTCATTAATCCAACCCCTCCGGTAAGCTATTCCTTCTAAGCAAGCCACTTTGAGCCCCTGTCGCTTCTCTATCACTTCTACGAAAGTAGACGCCTCAGCTAATGAGTCATGTGTACCTGTATCGAGCCAAGCAAAACCACGGCCAAAAACTTGGACCTTCAGTTCACCAT
>Ga0256404_1012613_pt1 | contig 10945 bp, 9 predicted proteins | sample RumenRJG_01DNA_FD_185990 | JGI IMG/M metagenome (GOLD analysis project Ga0256404, IMG submission 185990) | Bovine rumen microbial communities from Lethbridge, Alberta, Canada - RJG_01 | ecosystem: Host-associated > Mammals > Digestive system > Stomach > Rumen | place: Canada: Alberta | collected...
CAACACGGGAAATATTCCGGACCGTTCCTTTTTATTCAGAACCGCAACTTGCATCTTCAGGAGGAAAAATTATGTCCAAGCTTCCGGAAAACATTGGAATTGAAACGAAATGTGTTCAGAGCGGGTATCGTCCGGAGAACGGCGAACCGCGTGAAGTGCCGATCATCGAGAGCACGACATTCAAGTATGATACCAGCGCCGACATGGGCAGGCTGTTCGACCTGGAGGCAGAAGGCTATTTCTACAGCCGCCTTCAGAATCCGACCTGTGACTATGTTGCTGCCAAAATTGCGGCTCTTGAGGGAGGCAGTGCTGCAATGCTGACCGGTTCCGGACAGGCGGCAAATTTCTATGCCGTGTTCAATATCGCAGGCTGCGGCGATCATATCATTGCATCCAGCTCTATCTACGGCGGGACTTTTAACCTGTTCGGCGTTACAATGAAGAAGATGGGTCTCGACGTAACCTTCGTATCTCCGGACTGCAGCAACGAGGAACTGGAGGCGGCATTCCGGCCGAACACTAAGGCTGTATTCGGGGAGACCATCGCAAACCCGGCGCTCACCGTTTTTGACATCGAACGGTTTGCAAAGAAGGCCCACGAGCACGGAGTTCCGCTCATCGTGGACAACACCTTTGCCACGCCCGTGAACTGCCGGCCGTTTGAGTTCGGCGCGGATATCGTCACTCACTCGACCACAAAATACATGGATGGTCACGGCAGTGCGGTCGGAGGATGCGTTGTTGATTCCGGAAATTTTGACTGGATGGCCCATGCGGACAAGTTCCCGGGACTCACGACGCCGGATGATTCGTATCACGGTATTACCTATGCGGAGAAGTTTGGGCAGAAGGGCGCATACATCACAAAGATGACGGCACAGGTCATGCGTGATCTCGGTTCTGTTCAGAGTCCGTACAATGCGTATCTCCTGAATATCGGTCTCGAGAGTCTGCATGTCCGAATGAAGCAGCACTGTGCAAATGCTCTTGCTGTCGCGGAATATCTGAAGAACAGTCCGGACGTGGAGGCAGTGAATTATCCTTCCCTGCCGGGCGACAAATATTATGCGCGTGCGCAGAAATACCTTCCGAACGGAAGCTGCGGAGTTGTTTCCTTCGTCATCAGAGGGGGAAGAGACAGAGCAGAGCGCTTCATGAAGGAACTGAAGATTTTTGCGATTGAGACACATGTCGCGGATGCGCGTTCCTGCTGTCTGCATCCGGCGAGCTCGACCCATCGCCAGCTGACGGATGAGGAGCTTGTGAATGCGGGAATTTCCTCCGGCATGATCCGTCTCTCCTGTGGCCTTGAAGATGCACGGGACCTGGTTGCAGATATCGATCAGGCGATGAAGAACAGCCGCGGCTGAGGGGAAAAAGGAAAAGGCTATTCAGGCAAAAAAATACAGGGAATGAAAGAGATCCAGGGGCTTCAAAAGGGACGGACGCCGGACACCGGCATGTAAAGGAGCAGGGTATGAATGATCAGTATTATTGGACAATCAGCGGCCTCAAGAACATCGGCGGCATGAATTCAAAACGCAATTATTGGAAGTGTGTTCTTGCAGCGCTTCTGATCACACTTTCGACCGGATCGGCTGGTTCCGGCAGCAGTTCCATCGTGAACAGCCTCTCGGAAAATGAGAATTACAGCGGCATCTTTTCGCACGGTGCAGAGATGTTTTCCTGGAGTACCGTGGGCCTTGGGGCGATTGCAGCAATATTTTTCGGAGCTTCGATCGTCGCATTAATCGTCGGAATTTTCCTGCTGTATCCGCTGGAGGTCGGTGCACGCCGCTTCTTCATCACAAACCGCGTCAGCAATGCACAGATCGATCAGGTCGGTATTGCTTTCAGCTCGAACTACCTTAACATTGTCAAAACTCAGTTTCTCCGTTATTTATTCACATACCTCTGGTCTCTGCTCTTCCTGGTGCCGGGAATAATCAAGTCATATGAATATCGGATGATTCCGTATATTCTGGCAGAGAATCCATCCATCAACTGGAGAGAGGCTTTCCGTCTTTCCAGGGCCATGATGGACGGGCAGAAGTGGAATGCGTTCGTGCTCGATCTTTCCTTCATCGGATGGCATATTCTCAGCGCATTTACCTTCGGCCTTCTCGATCTTTTCTATACGAATCCGTATCAGCAGCAGACCAATGCGGAGCTTTATGATGTGTTGAAGAGCAGACTTTTCGGAACACAGCGTCAAAACTACGGCGGAAACGGCTATGGCCCGAACGGCGGCTACAACGGCGGAAACGGCTACGGTCCGAACGGCGGCTACTACGGCGGAAACGGCTATGGCCCGAACGGCGGTTACAACGGCGGAAACGGCTACGGCCCGAACGGCGGTTACAACGGCGGAAACGGCTACGGCCCGAACGGCGGTTACAACGGCGGAAACGGCTACGGTCCGAACGGCGGCTATAATGCTGATTGGGGCCAGAGCCAGAATGATGCCGCGAATAATACCGGATATTCCAAAGGACAACCGACCGGATATAATCCGGACGCATCGGGAAGGACAGAGAGTACCGATGGACAGCCGAAGGGCTATAGACCGGATGACGGAACTGCAACGGGACAGAATAATCAGTAATAAGTAATTGGTAATTCGTAAGTTCTCTGATCAGATATCAGCATTCAGGATCCGGAGGGTGTTCCTGAGGGATGAAAGGATCACAGTAAACCTGCGTGAGCAGATTACTCCTGATAGAAAGGGGAGGTTACCTATGAAAAAGAAAGCAGCAGCGATTCTCGGAATATTGCTGGCCGCTACCGCGGGCGTCGCGGCCGGATCCGGGGCAATGTCAACCGCTGTGACGGCGGCACCGCGTGCAACAACAGCCGAAGCAGCGGAAGACACAACGGAAGACACAGCGAAAGACACAACGGAAGACACAGCGAAAGACACAACGGAAGACACAGCGAAAGACACAACGGATGACACTGATTCTGATGATACAGAAGAAGACACAGAAGCGGTCACGGCAGCAGCCCTTGAGTCCGGCAAATCTGTGATTTCCGTCACCGGGTCCGAAACCGTGAAGGTCAGGCCGGACCGCGCACGTGTTCAGTTTTCCATCGAGACCCAGGCGGACACTGCGAAAAAGGCCCAGTCCGAGAACGATGATGAGATAAATGATCTTGTCGATACCCTGGAGGACCTTGGCGTCTCCGATGATGACATCACGACGTCGAACTATTCTCTGTATCCGAAATATGACTACTCCGATGGCGGAGACGGTACAATCGTAGGATACACACTGAACTGCACACTGCTTGTCGATGATCAGGATGCAGACGGGGTGAGCGCCATTATCGCAGGATGCTCCGATGCCGGCATCACAAGCATCAGCGGGCTTGAGTATTACTGCGATGATGATACCGATTCCTATAACGATGCACTCAAGAAGGCAATAGCAGATGCCCAGACCAAGGCAGAGGCTGTTGCAGAGGCGACCGATTCCAAACTTGGATCCATCGTATCCATCACGGAAACAACCGACGGAAATACGAGTGAACCGGACACCTATTATAATTTCGAATCGAAGGATGCCATAGCGCAATCTGTGACAATTTTCCCGGACGATGTAGATGTCACGGCAAAGGTAACCGTCGTTTATTCCGTCAGGTAATCTGAGAATATGAGAGACGTTCCGCCGGGTAAAACCGGAATCCGTCTCAGATAAATAAAAATGGTAAGCTTTTATCGCCGTAAAAACCGATTCTACAATGTGGGTGCAGTGGACTGGGACCATCTTCTCTTCACTGACCAGGATCTTAAGAAGCTGCTCTGGCCTCTCATCGCCGAGCAGCTTCTTAATTCGCTTATGGGAATGATGGATACCATGATGGTATCCCGCGTGGGCAGTGCCGCTATTTCTGCGGTATCCCTTGTGGATGCCATCAACACGCTGTTCATCCAGATTTTTGCGGCGATGGCGACCGGCGGCACGATTCTCTGCTCCCAGTATCTCGGGGCAGGAGACAGAAAACAGAGTAACAGCGCTGCACAGCAGATTGCGCTCAGTTCACTTGTCATTACGGCTGCCTGTGCAGTTTTCAGCATTGCCTTCCGCCGTCCGCTGCTGCGGGTTACATTCGGATCGGTCGAGCCTCTGGTCATGCAGGATTCGCTTGATTATTTCCTGCTCACGGCGGCGTCTTATCCCTTCATCGGGATGTTCCAAGTGGGCTCGGCATTCTATCGGGCGGGCGGCAACAGCCGGTTCCCGATGACCATTTCGGTCATATCCAATATTTTAAATATCATTGGCAATGCCATCTTCATCTTCGGAATGAATATGGGCGTAACCGGAGCGGCCCTGTCGACACTCCTTTCGAGGATCTACGCGATGATTGTGGTTTTTGCGTACTTGCGTATGCCGCGGCAGGAGATTGTACTGCGCGATTATTTCCGGATCAGACCAGACTGGTCAATGATCGGACGCGTTCTCTCCGTCGGAATTCCGTCCGGAGTCGAGAACGGCATGTTCCAGTTTGGCAAGCTTGCCATTCAGTCGAGTGTTTCGACGCTCGGCACTACGGCGATTGCGGCACAGGCGATGGCAGCGATCCTCGAGGGACTCAACGGAATTGCCGGAATCGGCATCGGTATCGGACTTATGACGGTCGTCGGACAGACCATCGGTGCCGGCAGAAGAGAGGAAGCCAAATACTATATCGTCCGTCTCAGCGTGATTGGATATGCAGCGGTCGGGCTCTCATGTCTTGTCCTTTACTTCTGCGTGCGGCCGATCACCTTCCTTGCCGGAATGGAGCCGGAAGCTGCTTCCATGTGTATTTTCATGATGGGCTGGATTTCCGCCGTCAAACCGATCGTATGGGTCCTGGCCTTTATACCGGGATACGGACTTCGCGCCGCAGGAGATGTCCGATACTCCATGGTTATGGGAAGCATCGTCATGTGGGGCTGCAGGGTTGTCCTGACTACCGTTCTTATCCGTGTCTTCGGGGCAGGTCCGATTGCGGTTTGGATCGGCATGTTTTCAGACTGGACCCTTCGCGGCATCTTCTATACGCAGCGTTATTTTTCCGGAAAGTGGCTCCGGCATGCCCTTATCAACTGATGCCGGGGCTGGACGCGGGGCAGGATTTCGGATTTTACTGTTCACACTTTTCAGATCCCGCAATTTGGGCCGGAATCTTGCGTATTTACGCGGGCTTGTGGTAGTATTTAGTTTGCATGTGTACGCCCGGGTTTTGGCGGATGCTGCATTGAAAAGATACTATTTAGAGATGAGGTATAAAAATGAGCGTTACAGTAGAAAAGCTTGAGAAGAGCATGGTGAAGCTGACCATTACCGAGCCTGCCGAGAAGTTTGAGGCAGCCATCGAGCATGCATACGAGAAGCAGAAGCATTCTATTTCCGCTCCCGGATTCCGCAAGGGCAAGGTCCCGCTGAAGATGGTCGAGAAGCTTTACGGCGAAGGTGTCTTCTATGAAGATGCTGCGAACGAAGTAATTAACACGACCTATCCGGAAGAGGCAAAGACGTGCGGCGAGGAGCTCACCTCCATGCCGAAGATCTCCGTTTCTCAGCTTGGTCACGGCAAGGAATTTATCTATACGGCGGAAGTAGCTGTAAAGCCTCCGGTGAAGCTTGGCGAGTATAAGGGCGTCGAGGTCACGAAGCCGGATGTCACGGCAACGGAAGAGGAAGTAAATAAGAAGATCGACGAAGAGAGAAATAAGAACGCGAAGTACAATGAGATCACGGACCGCCCGGTCAAGGACGGCGATGAGATCAAGCTCGATTTCGAGGGTTTTGTCGACGGTGAAGCATTCCAGGGCGGCAAGGGCACGGATTATCCGCTGACCATCGGTTCTCACAGCTTTATTCCTGGATTTGAGGAAGGACTTGTCGGCGCAGAGATCGGCAAGGAACTCGACGTGAATGTCACATTCCCGGAGAATTATCAGGAGAAGTCGCTTGCAGGCAAGCCGGCTGTGTTCAAGTGCACGGTGAAGAGCATCCGCGAGAAAGTTCTTCCGGAGCTGAATGATGAGTTCGCAGACGAAGTTTCTGAATTCAGCACACTTGAGGAGTACAAGGCTGACGTAAAGGCAAAGATCGAGGAGCAGAAGGCAGAAGACGCCAAAACTGCAAAGGAGAATGAGGCGATCGAAAAGATCACGAAGGATATGGAAGTCGAGATCCCGGAGGCTATGCTCGATACACAGGCAGATCAGCTTGTTGACGAGTGGGGCCAGAGATTCCAGGCACAGGGCCTTTCTCTTGACCAGTATTTCCAGTACACCGGTTCAAACCGCAAGCAGATGGCTGAACAGCTGAAGCCGGAAGCAGAGCGCCGCATCAAGACAAGACTTGCTCTCGAAGAGATTGTAAAGCTTGAGAATATCACGGCCACGGAAGAAGATTTCGAGGCTGAGATCAAGAAGATGGCGGAGCAGTACCGCATGGAGCCGGAGAAGCTCAAGGGCCTTGTCAATGACGAGGAAAAAGAGCAGATGATGAAGGATCTCGCTGTTCAGAAGGCGGTTGATTTCGTCGCTGAGAATGCTGTTGAGGTTGAGAAGCCGGCTGAGGAAAAGAAGGACGAGAAGAAGTCCGACGAAGAGGCTGCTGATAAGGTAGAAGAGAAAGCGGACGGCAAGAAGGACGCAGAATAATCCGGAAAGGATCTTCTGAACGGTTTTTATGAGGGAATATATCAGAAAGGCGGATTTTTGAATGTCGAATTATATTCCTTATGTTGTGGAGCAGACCGGCAACGGCGAGCGCTCCTATGATATTTTCTCGAGACTTCTCAAGGAGAGAATTATTTTCCTCGGCGAAGAGGTTACGGATGCCAGCGCAGAACTGATCGTTGCGCAGATGCTGTTCCTCGAGGGCGAGGATCCGGAGAAGGATATCCAGTTCTACATCAACAGCCCCGGCGGATCGGTAACTGCCGGTATGGCGATCTATGACACGATGCATTTCGTGAAGTGCGATGTTTCCACGATCTGCGTGGGCATGGCAGCTTCCATGGGTTCGTTCCTTCTTGCCGGCGGCACGAAGGGCAAGCGGTTTGCGCTTCCGAACTCCGAAATCCTGATTCATCAGCCGCTCGGGCAGACCGAGGGGCAGGCATCGGATATCGCGATTCAGGCAGCTCACATGGCACGGACCAAAGAGAAGATGAACCGGATTCTTGCTGAGAACACCGGCAGAACCTACGAAGAGCTTGTCCGTGACACAGACCGTGATAACTGGATGACAGCAGAAGAGGCGAAGGCATACGGTCTCATCGATGAGATTTATACGACCCGCAAGGAGATCAAGGCGGCGAAATAATCATCGCGGAACCGGATTGGCCTCTGAGATTCACTAATAAGGATACTATGTCAGATAATGTAAGAATGGATTCGGGACTGCGCAGATGTTCTTTCTGCGGCAGAACCGAGAACGAGGTAGGCAGACTGATTTCAGGACCGGACGGAATCTATATCTGCGAGGACTGCGTCGCGGTATGCAATCAGATCATCGAAGACGCAGACGGTGATTCCAGACGGAAAGGAACGAAGAATCCGGCGGCAAATATTCATCTTCATACGCCGGAGGAGATCAAGCAGTTTCTCGACGAATATGTCATCGGGCAGGACGAGGCGAAAAAGGTCCTTTCGGTAGCAGTCTATAATCACTACAAGAGAATCAAGGCGCCCAAGAGCCGCCGCGGCGATGATGTGGAGCTGCAGAAGAGCAATATCCTTCTGCTTGGTCCCACGGGTTCCGGCAAAACATATCTCGCTCAGACACTCGCCAAGATTATCGGAGTTCCGTTTGCGATTGCGGATGCAACGACGCTGACGGAAGCCGGCTATGTCGGCGAGGATGTCGAGAATATCCTGCTGAAGCTCATTCAGGCGGCGGATTACGATGTCCCGAAGGCAGAAATCGGTATCGTCTATATTGATGAAATCGATAAGATTGCGAAGAAGGGCGAAAATGTCTCCATTACCCGTGATGTCTCGGGTGAAGGTGTGCAGCAGGCGCTGCTGAAGATCATCGAGGGAACGAATGCTTCCGTTCCGCCGCAGGGCGGAAGAAAGCACCCGCACCAGGAGCTCATCCCGATCAATACCGAGAACATCTTGTTCATATGCGGAGGCGCTTTTGACGGTCTTGAAAAGATCATCGGAGCAAGGCTTGACCATCGGAGCATGGGCTTTAACGCGGACGTTGCGGCAAAGGACGAGAAGGACATCAGCAATATGCTGAAACAGGTGATGCCGCAGGATCTTGTGAAGTTCGGCATGATCCCGGAATTCATCGGACGTGTTCCGATCACAGTTTCGCTCGACGGACTCGACAGGCAGGCACTCATACGGATTCTGAAGGAGCCAAAGAATGCGCTTGTCAAGCAGTACCAGAAGCTGTTTGCGATGGACGGCGTGAAGCTGACGATTCAGGATGATGCGTGCGGAGCGATTGCGGATCTCGCGATCGAGCGCGGCACGGGTGCCCGCGGTCTTCGTTCGATCATGGAGAAGACGATGATGGATGTGATGTTCACAATTCCGTCGGACAAGTCGATCGAAGAAGTCATCATCACGAAGGAATGCGTCGACGGGACTGGCAAGCCGATGATTCTGCGCCGTGGAAACGATGCGCTGAAGGAGAAGCAGAAAGCGGTCCTGAAGGAAGCAAAGTAAACAGTCATTAAAACCGTCAGGCCGGAACAGGACCTGGCGGTTTTTTATGCAGGCGCCCCAATTGGCACAGGTGAGATATGGTAATCAAAAAGGTAAATCTTGAAACGGTGTGCGGCGTCACCAGTACACTTCCGCACCACACATGGCCGGAATTCGCTTTTGCGGGAAAGAGCAATGTCGGCAAATCGACGCTGATCAACGGGCTGATGAACCGGAAATCCTATGCCCGCACCAGCTCCAATCCGGGCAAAACACAGACCATCAATTTCTACAACATTAACGATCAGATGTATTTTGTCGATCTGCCCGGCTACGGCTATGCGACTGCAAATGTGAAAGCAAAGCAGGCGTGGGGCAAGATGATCGAAAACTATCTGAACAACAGTCCGACACTGGAAGCAGTGTTCCTGCTCATCGACAGCCGACATGCGCCGTCGGACGACGATGCGCAGATGTACGACTGGATCCTGCAGACTGGACGAAGGCCGATCATCATCGCGACAAAAGCAGACAAGCTCAAGCGGTCGCAGGTGAAGGGACAGCTGGATCTCATCCGCAGTACGCTTGAGGAGAAGAGTCTGATTCGCGCCGGCGGGACGGCCGACATGGAACTGATTCCGTGGGGCGCGATGGAGAAGGGCGAAAACCCGACCGGAAAGAAGGAGATCATCGAATTGATCGATAATCTCTATGAAGAGAGCAGGAAGAAAAGATAAGTGCGGTGTGATCAGATGCAGCGGTAAGAGGTCAGCACAGATAGCTTTATTCCTTTTCCTGCTTCTTATGACTGAGTGTTCAGAAAATTTAATTCCTGCTGTATTTTTTCCCGGGATTACAGTCTATAATTAGATTGTCTAATCATTCGGAGCCGCTAAGGATGCGGCGGAAAGGATACTATGTCCAGGACGACAGATCTTGAGAAAGAACTGAAGAAAAGTGCGAGGAGAGCTCTGACGGAAAAGATCACAGCGTCGATTTTGCTGATTGTTTTCGGCGTGATTCTTCTTGTGTATACAGATGCGGCAGTTGAAATCGCGGTGAAAATCCTCGGCGCCTTTTTTGTCATAAGCGGAGCCGTGCTGATTGTCAATTTTCTGATGGACCGTTCAGGATGGCGCAGTGTGGCAAATGTCGTACTGGGGACGATTCTGATCATTCTGGGTGTCTGGATATTCATGAAGCCGCAGTATCTGGTCGCGGCATTCGGCATCATAGCGGGTGCGATTATTGCGGCAAACGGCGTCATTGATATCAAAGATACGATCACAATCGTGAAGAAGGGCAATAAGAAGTGGTATATCCCGCTGATCATCGGGCTCGCCGCGATTGTACTCGGCCTTCTGTGCATCTTCAAGCCGTGGGGAATCTCGAACATCATCGTGACATTTGTCGGTGTGATCATGATTATGACCGGCGTCACGGACCTTGTTGTCATCGGGACCGGTGTCCAGACGGTGAACGCGGTAAAGCAGGATCTTACGGCTGTGGATACAACCGCAGAGGAAATCACTCATGAGGAAGCCAAAACCGCGGACTCTGCGGCACCTCAAGAGGACAAAGGACCGACCGAGCAGAAGTAAGGGATGCGCGATGGGCTGCTGTCTTAAGGCAGGGTTTCAGAGGGAAGGACTGTTTGCAATATCCTGAAGGTCCGGAGTTTTCTGCCCCGGCCCGAGTTTATTTCGCTGCAGGTTCTGAACTGTAAAAACCCGCTCCGCACGAAGAAATTCGTGCGGAGTTTTTTACTGTGTGCGGTTTGTCTCAGGTCCCGTTCATACTTTCTTTAGAAACTATTGCTTGACTATTTGATTGCATGTGTTATAGTACCAGTAGAACAAGCGAAACAGAGATTTGAAAGCTTGTTTTTCTTTATGAGAGAATGAACGAACAGGAATTTGCGGGCTGCCGATCAGCCGGCATGATATGTAGGCGATACAGCCGGTATGATTTGTCGGCAGTGTCTGCCGGACAGATATGCCGGCACTGCCCGGAATGACCGAGGAGGAAGAATGAACATTAATAAATTTACACAGAAGTCAGTCGAGGCTGTGAACAACTGCGAGCAGCTGGCTTATGAATATGGCAATCAACAGATCGGGCAGGAACATCTGCTTTACTCTCTTCTCACGATCGAGGATTCACTGATCGCGCAGATGATCGAGAAGATGGGCATCGACGTGAAGGAATTCACGAACCGCAGCAAACAGTTGATTGAAAACCTGCCGAAAGTGCAGGGCGGCAATCAATTATACG
>Ga0256404_1012616_pt1 | contig 10944 bp, 8 predicted proteins | sample RumenRJG_01DNA_FD_185990 | JGI IMG/M metagenome (GOLD analysis project Ga0256404, IMG submission 185990) | Bovine rumen microbial communities from Lethbridge, Alberta, Canada - RJG_01 | ecosystem: Host-associated > Mammals > Digestive system > Stomach > Rumen | place: Canada: Alberta | collected...
ACCGCGCCGTTCCTGGTGCCGGAGACGAATCTGCTTGCGCCGGTGCAGGATGTGTTCAACGGCGTGCTGATTCATGGCACGATGGTGGATGATGTGGTGCTGATCGGCCGCGGCGCGGGCCGTGATGCGACCGCGAGCGCGGTGGTGAGCGACGTGATTGATGCGGCGCGTCATCCCGGCGAGACGGTGCCCTGCCCCTGGAAGGGCGGGGATCCGATGCCGCTCGTCCCGCTTGCGGAGCAGAAGAGGCGGTTCCTCGTCCGTGTGCCGGCCGCGGAGGCCGGGCTTGCGGCGCAGCTGTTCGGAGCGGTACGGCCTGTGGCGGCAGAGCGCGGCGCGGCGCGGTTGACTGATCCGGAGAACGGTGCAGGGCAAACGCCGCAGACGGCAGAATACGCCTTTGTGACTCCGGCACTGTCTGAAGGGGAGTTTGCGGAGAAGGCAGGGCGGTTCTCGTCCGTGCGCCGGATCCGTCTGCTGGACTCCGACATGATTTAGACGTGGAGCGGATACACCACTTAGCACTTTATTCGGATATTCGGACTGTGATGCCGCAGAGGCGCGGAAGCGCAACAGGAGAGATGGAATGAGGAAAGTAGTCAAGTTCGGCGGCAGTTCTCTCGCCGATTCGCATCAGTTTGAAAAGGTCGGCAATATCATCCGCGCGGACGCGTCGAGGGTTTATGTCGTGCCCTCTGCGCCGGGCAAGCGGTTTTCCGGGGACCGGAAGGTCACGGACCTGCTGTACGACGCGTACCGCGCCGCTTCGGAGGGAGCCGGCAGCGGGGCGGTGGATGCCGTGCTCGGCAAAATCCGCGCGCGCTATGCGGAGATCATCGAGGGGCTGGGACTCGGAGAATTTTTCCTCGGAGCGGATTTTGACGAGATCCGGAAGAATCTTCTCGAGGCGCCGGAGAAGGACTATGTGGCGTCGCGCGGGGAATATCTGAACGGCAGGATCATGGCGCGCTACCTTGGATATGAGTTCCTGGACGCAAAGGACGTCATTTTCTTTGACGGCGACGGGCGGCTCGATGCGGAGAAGACGAACGACGTGCTCAGCGGGCGGCTCGAGGCCATGCCGAACGCGGTCATCCCCGGCTTCTACGGCTGCGGCGCGGACGGAAGGGTGAAGACCTTTTCCCGCGGCGGCTCCGACATCACAGGATCGATTGTGGCGCGCGCGGCAGGTGCCGATGTCTATGAGAACTGGACGGATGTGTCGGGATTCATGGTCGCGGATCCGCGGATCGTTGCAAATCCGCAGTCCATCGACACCATTACTTACCGGGAGCTGCGCGAGCTCTCCTATATGGGAGCCTCCGTGCTGCATGAGGATGCGATCTTCCCGGTGCGCCACGCCGGCATTCCGATCAACATCCGCAACACCAATGAACCGGACGCGGCGGGAACCTGGATCGTGGAGAGCACGGCGCGCCAGCCAAAATACACGATCACCGGCATCGCCGGAAAGAAGGATTTCTGCTCAGTGCTCATCAGCAAGGCGCTGATGAACTCGGAGATCGGATTTTACCGCAGAGTGTCGCAGGCGTTCGAGGATCACGGCGTCTCTGTCGAGCACATGCCATCGGGCATCGATACGATGACAGTCGTCGTGCACGAGTCGGAGTTTCTCAACAAGGAGCAGCAGGTGGTCTCCGAGATTCACCGGCAGTGCAGCCCGGACAGCATTGAGATCGACTCCGGCCTTGCGCTCATCGCGGTCGTCGGACGCGGCATGAAGAGCACGCGCGGCACGGCAGGGCGCATCTTCTCCGCGCTGGCACACGCCCATGTCAATGTCCGTATGATCGATCAGGGCTCGAGCGAGCTCAACATCATCATTGCCGTGGATAATCAGGATTTTGAGACGGCAATCCGCGCGATTTATGATATATTTGTCACAACGCAGTTGTGACAGAAGGATTTGAACGAAGGATTCTGTGCAGGCAGCTTCGCGGAAGACGGCGGCTGCAGGCGGATGTATTCCGGGCAGTTCTTTCGGGAGGATTCTCAGCGCGGGAGGAAACGAGGCATGACGCTGAAGGAAGATTTTGAAAATCAGAAGAAGATGCTCGAGGGGAAGAGCGGGAAGGAGAAGCTGGTCTGGTTCTGGGGTTACTATAAGATACCGGTGATTATTTTTGCCGGCATGATTGTCCTGCTCGTGATGCTGATCCGCACCTGGGTGACCAATAAGCCGCAGGCGGCGGGGCTGATCCTGCTAAATGCCGAGAGCGGGCAGGCCTATCAGGATCCGTCGGAGTGGCTCGAGCAGCCGCTGGCGGACTACATGGGAGTCAATCTCAAGACCAGTTCGCTGATGCTGAGCACCGGCGGACATATCACACCCGGCGGATCGACGGATCAGTACGAGATCGCAGAGGCTCAGAAGGTCATGGTCTATGTGGCCGCGCAGCAGGTCGATGTGCTGTGCGCGGACGCCTGGAATTACGAGAGCTATGCCATAGCGGATATGTACATGGATCTCCGGGATGTCCTGAACGAGAAGCAGATTGCAAAATACGAGCCGTATTTTTATTATGTGGACGGCGCGGTGATCGAGGCAAGGCAGAATTACACGGCGGACGGTTCATCGGATAAGCCGTTTGTCTCCGGTACGATCGCGGATATCACGGACCAGACAAAGGCGGCCGCGGCAGAACAGAGGGGCACCTGGAAAAAGCCGGATCCGAAGAGCATGAAGGATCCGATTCCGGTCGGAATCATTATGACGGACAGCCCGTACCTCACCAAATCCGGGCTTTACCAGAACGCGGTGCCGATTGTTGGTGTGATCGGCAATTCGAAGCACCTTCAGGAAGCGCGCTATATGATCGATTTCCTGTGGGAGCACGAATAGAAACGGCCGCAGGACTGCCGTATCGGGCGGGTCAGATTTTATCTGTCCTGTCCGATTTTGTTTTGCCTGGAAGGACATGCAGTCCGATTTTGTTTTGTTCGGAAGGACTTGCAGCCCGGGTTTGTTTTGCCCGGAAGGGCTTGCAATCAAAAAGTGAGTAGTTTACGATACAGACAGTCTGGGCGCGTGCCCATATGTCTCTATACAGGGTCGGGAGACATTCAAATCATCAATTGACAGGAGATCGGAAGGTATGGATTCATCGGAACGCGGTGTAATTGAAAATGTGGTGCCCAGCCGGGCGGGAGCAGGAACGAAGGTGCTGTATGTGTTTCTCTGGATCGTGACGGCTCTTTTCCTGATGATGGGCCTGGTCAGAGGATTTATCCCGCTTCTGATCGGCGTGGTGCTTGTCTTTGTCACATGGTGGATGAGCCGGATGACACAGATTGAGTATGAGTATTCATACTTTGACAAGGAGCTGCATGTCGCCCGGATCATGAAGAAGGAGGCGAGAAAGGAGCTCGGCACGTACAATCTCGACGAGATGCAGATCGGCGGACCGGTGCGTTCCTATCATCTCGACAATTATCGCAATAAGGACAAGGATCTCAAGACACTCGACTACAGCTCCAGGATGGAGAAACAGCCCGACCCGCGGTACGCGCTGTATTTTGCGGACAAGCGGATCCTGATCGAGCCGGATGCGGAGCTGGCGCAGGCACTGCATGAGAAGTTCCCGAGAAAGTTCTATATTGACTGAGGCGTGACAGTATAATCAGATCGACTTGAAGGAGGAGCCTGTATGGCCACAATTGCTAAGGAAGGTATTACTTTTGATGATGTACTGCTGATCCCCGCGTATTCTGACGTGGTGCCGAACCAGGTGGATATCACGACGCACCTGACCAAAAAGATCAAGCTCAATATTCCCATGATGAGCGCCGGCATGGATACCGTCACGGAGAGCCGGATGGCGATCGCCATGGCAAGGCAGGGCGGCATCGGCATCATTCACAAGAATATGTCCATTGAGCAGCAGGCCGAGGAAGTCGACAAGGTGAAGCGCTCCGAAAATGGCGTCATCACGGATCCCTTCTCCCTCTCCCCGGAGCACACGCTGCAGGATGCGGAGGATCTGATGCAGAAATTCCGCATCTCCGGTGTGCCGATCACGGAGGGCAGAAAGCTCGTCGGCATCATCACAAACCGGGATCTCAAATTTGAGACGGACTTCACCCGTCCGATCCGCGAGTGCATGACCTCGGAGAATCTCGTCACCGCAAAGCGCGGCATCACACTCGACGAGGCCAAGAAAATTCTTGCAAAATCGAAGAAGGAAAAGCTTCCTCTTGTGGATGACGACTACAATCTTGTGGGTCTTATCACGATCAAGGATATCGAAAAGACGATCAAATATCCTCTGGCTGCAAAGGACGATCAGGGCAGGCTTCTCTGCGGGGCCGGGGTCGGCATCACGGCAAACGTCCTGGACCGCGTCTCCGCACTGGTCGATGCCAAGGTGGACTGCGTGGTTCTGGATTCGGCGCACGGCCATTCCGCCAATGTACTGCGCTGTCTCAGCATGATCAAGGAGAAGTTCCCGGATCTCGATGTGATCGCCGGCAATGTGGCGACCGGAGAGGGCACGAAGGCACTGATCGAGGCCGGCGCGGACGCGGTGAAGGTCGGTATCGGACCCGGTTCCATCTGCACGACCCGCATTGTCACCGGCATCGGCGTTCCGCAGGTGACGGCGGTCATGGATGCCTATGAGGTCGCGGACAAGTATGGCATTCCGATCATCGCGGACGGCGGCATAAAGTATTCCGGCGATCTGACCAAGGCTCTGGCGGCAGGCGGAAGCGTCTGCATGATGGGTTCCATCTTCGCGGGCTGCGATGAGGCACCCGGCGCGTTTGAGCTTTTCCAGGGAAGAAAGTACAAGGTTTACCGCGGCATGGGCTCTATTGCCGCGATGGAGAACGGCTCGAAGGACCGGTATTTCCAGGAAAACGCCAAGAAGCTCGTGCCGGAGGGCGTCGAGGGCCGTGTGGCGTACAAGGGAAGCGTCGAGGATACTGTATTCCAGCTCATCGGCGGCATCCGCGCCGGAATGGGCTACTGCGGCGCGCCGAATCTGGAAAGCCTGCGCAGGAACGCGCGCTTTGTGAAGATCACGTCGGCCGCGCTGCGCGAGAGTCATCCGCACGACATTCAGATCACAAAGGAAGCGCCGAACTACTCTTCCGACGCAAATGACTGAACCCGGGTAACGCAAGGGAAGCGGTACAGGGTATAAAAACAGAACCGACAATACCGAAACGACGCAGCACCTCATCCCGGATTCGCAGTGCGAGTCCCGGGTGAGGTGCTGCATAGTTACTATACAATACCAATAAGGATGAAGATTATGTCAGAGGAGAAAAATTGCTGCGGGACAGATCGTGACAGAATGAACGGAAAGGATCGTCCCGCTGCCAGCGGAGAGGTCCGTGAAGGCGGGGCTGCGGCGAAACAGGAGGACAAGGAGAGTCGGAATTTCATTGAACATGAGATTGACAAGGATCTCGCGGAGGGGGTCTACGACCATGTACAGACCCGCTTCCCGCCGGAGCCGAACGGTTACCTTCACATCGGCCATGCCAAGTCCATTCTGCTGAACTATGGAATCGCAAAGGAATACGGCGGAAAGTTCAGCCTGCGCTTTGACGACACGAATCCGACAAAGGAGAAGAATGAATTCGTCGATGCGATTCAGCGGGATGTGAAGTGGCTCGGTGCGGACTATGGGGACCGCCTCTTCTATGCCAGCGACTATTTTGACAAAATGTATGAGGTCGCGCTGATTCTCATCCGCCAGGGGAAGGCATATGTCTCCGATCTGTCGGCGGACGAAATCCGGGAGTACCGCGGCACATTGACGGAGCCGGGCAGGAACGATCCGAACCGGGACCGCTCCGTGGAGGAGAATCTCGACCTCTTCGAGCGCATGCGGGCCGGCGAGTTTGCGGACGGGACGAAGACGCTCCGCGCGAAGATCGACATGGCGAGCTCGAACATCAATATGCGCGATCCGATTCTGTACCGCGTGGCGCATCTGCATCATCAGCACACCGGGGATAAATGGTGCATCTACCCGATGTATGACTTTGCTCATCCTCTTGAGGATGCCTTCGAGGGCGTGACGCATTCGCTGTGCACGCTCGAGTTTGAGGATCACCGCCCGCTGTATGAGTGGGTGGTGTGCGAGCCGGGGATCTTCAAGAATCCGCCGCGCCAGATTGAGTTCGCGAAGATGTATCTGAAGAATGTCGTCACCGGCAAGCGATATATCAAGAAGCTGGTCGAGGATGGAATTGTCGACGGATGGGACGACCCGCGGCTTGTCTCGATCGCGGGACTGCGCAGACGCGGCTTCACGCCTGCTTCGATCCGCCGGTTTGTGGAATTGTCCGGTATTTCGAAGGCAAATTCGGTCTCGGATTATGCGATGCTGGAGTATTGCATCCGCGAGGATCTGAAGCCGGCCTGCCGCCGGATGATGGCGGTGCTCGATCCGGTGAAGCTGGTGATCGACAATTATCCGGAGGGCGGATCGGAGCTTCTGCCGGTGGAAAACAATAAGGAAAACCCGGAGCTCGGGAGCCGCGAGGTGCCGTTCGGCAGGGAACTCTGGATTGAGCGCGAGGACTTCATGGAGAACCCGCCGAAGAAATATTTCCGCCTGTTCCCCGGCAATGAGGTCCGGCTCATGAACGCGTATTTTGTCCGCTGCACCGGCTGCGAAAAGGATGCGGACGGAAAGGTGACGGTCATTCACGCCACCTATGATCCGGCGACCCGCGGCGGAGACAGTCCGGACGGGCGCAAGGTAAAGGGAACCATTCACTGGGTGGATGCGGCCACGGCGGTTCCGGTCACGGTGAGACTGTACGAGAATCTGATCGATGAGACGAAAGGCGTCTATAACGAGGACGGTTCTCTCAATCTCAATCCGAATTCCCTCACGGTATGCCATGCCTTTGTGGAGCCGGCGCTGCGTGAGGCGAAGCCGTATGACCGCTTCCAGTTTGTCCGCAGCGGATTCTTCTGCGTGGATCCCAGGGATTCAAAGGAAGGAGCGCCGGTATTCAACCGCATTGTGACGCTCAAGAGTTCCTTTGTATTGCCGGCAAAAACTGGTCAGTAATGGTCAGTCATGAAGCATCTCAGCAGCAGCGCAGAGATGCTTCATGACTGACAGCATTGTCTTGCAGGGATGCGAGATGACTGGCACCGGCGGGATGGAGGACTGTCATGCTGCTGACAGCCTGCGGCCTCCGGGAAAAGCAGACAGGTAGCAGAATGAAGGAGCTGGGTATCACACTGACCTCCGGTGACGGAGATCATCTGTACGAACAGATTTATCGATATATCCGGGATGAGATACGCGCCGGGCACCTGCGGGCAGGGGAGAAACTCCCCTCGACGCGGGCGCTCGCCGCGTATCTTTCTATTTCCCGGAGTACGGCTGAGACGGCCTACGATCAGCTGCTGTCAGAGGGCTATCTCGTTTCGCGCAGGAACAGCGGATTTTATGTCGCCGAAATGGAATATCTGGAAGGAGCGGGGGCGGTTGTGCCCTGGCAGTCTGAACCGGGAAAACGGGACGGGAAGAATGAGGCGGCATCCAGCCGGCCGGAGCCGGAATACCGGGATGGAGAGAATGCGGCCGGCCCGCGGCAGACGGGGAAAGATCGGGACTGCATTGATTTTTCTCCCCGCCGGATTGATATGTCGCAATTTCCCTATGCAACCTGGAAGCGGATCACAAGGGACAATCTGGTGGATGCCAATTCGGAGATGTTTGCGCTCGGAGAGCCGGAGGGGGACCGCTCCTTCCGGGAGACGATCGCGCATTATCTCTACACCTCCCGCGGCGTGCTCTGCGATCCGGACAATCTGGTGATCGGCGCAGGCAATGATTATCTGCTCATGCTGCTCTGCCGGCTGCTCAGGCTGGAGCAGGACTTTGATGGGGGGCACACGTCCGGACTTCGGAATTTTCCGGGGGCTGCGAAGACAGCAGAGAAGCATGACGCCGATACCAGCGGTCAGCCGGTCATCGGGATGGAATATGTCACCTATCTCCGCGCGGCCCGTCTGTTTCAGACCTTTGGCTGGACCGTGGCACCGGTCCGGATGGATGAAGAGGGCATGTGCACGGATTCTCTCCGGGAGCAGCGCTGCAGCCTTGCTTATATCATGCCGTCTCATCAGTATCCGTCGGGCATTACGATGCCGATCGCAAGGCGGCTTCAGCTTCTGGCCTGGGCATCGGAGCAGGAGGGGCGTTTCCTGATCGAGGACGACTATGATTCCGAGTTCCGCTACCGGGGCAAGCCGGTCCCCTCGCTCAAGTCTTCAGACCGGGACGGCAGAGTGATCTATATCGGCACGTTCTCCAAGTCGATTGCACCGGCCATCCGCGTCAGCTACATGCTGCTGCCGGACGCGCTCATGCGCCGCTACCGCTCGTCCCTTTACTTTCTCTCCTCCACCGTGTCGAGACTCGATCAGCGGCTTCTCGACCGTTTTATCCGGGAAGGATATTTTGAGCGCTATCAGAATAAGATGCGGACCTGCTATCGGGGGAAGAGAGATGTGCTGCTCGGGGCGCTGGGACCGCTCGCAGACCGGTTTGAAGTGAGCGGCGAGGGTGCGGGGCTGCACCTTTTGCTCACAGAAAAATGTGACCCGCTTCCGCTCCCAGTCTCAAGGGCAAGGGAGGAGGAGCTTGCGCGCAGCGCTTCCCGCGCCGGCGTGAGGGTCTATCCGATGGGAGAGAATCTGATTCCGGGCATTTCGCACCCGGACATGGAGAAATTCCGGCAGCGGCCGACGATTCTTCTGGGCTATGCCGCCCTGACGGAGGAGCAGATCCGGGGAGGAGCGGAATGCCTGTGCAGCGCGTGGCGGCAGGTGTGAGGCACCCCGGCACCTGATCGGAAATCCGCGGTGAGAATCCAGGATAAGGCGCTGCGTCGTTCGCTTATTTCACAAATACCTTTTCCAGAAAGTCGAGATAGGAGTCGATCTCCTTCTGCAGCGCATCGGCGGAGAAGTCCTTGTCCTCGAGGTGGGAACGGAGCAGACCCTGTCTCGTGAAGCGCACGAGATTGTCCAGCCTGCGGGCGCCGTCTGACTCCGGTCCGTCGAAGCCGAGCTTCCGGTAGTCGGCGTTCTGGAGGAGGCTGTCATAGCAGTCTGAAATCAGGTGTCTCGCATCTGCGACGGCATCGAGCGCCTCGTCGCTGGTCTCCCGGAGAACACTGTCGAGATACAGAATGATATAGGGGTACTGCCGCTGAAGCGTCGTCTCGGCAGCCACGATCTGGCGCTGGATGGCAAAATAACCGGTTTCCTCCCGGCGGACACCGGACTGCAGTTCTACCACTGCAAAATGTGACGCATAGTCAAACAGAAACTCATAGAGTCCGATTTTGCTGCCGAAGTAGTGGAAGAGAAGTCCCTTGCTGATTCCGGCCTCCAGCACGATATCGTCCGTGCTCGCGTGGCGGTAGCCGTTCAGCGCGAAGACCTTGAGTGCCGCATTGATCATGCGGTCCTGCTTTTCTTTCTTTAGATCAAAGAATTTATCGTTCATCATGGTACAGCCCCCCAGAATTGACCAAAATGGTTAATCATTAGAGTAGCACGCTGCCGCCGGAAGCGCAAGATGCAGCGGACAGGACAGAAAGCAGAGTGTCCATCTGGAATTCGGCCGGAATGCGTGATACCATGACATCACATAGCGGGAGGTGCCTATGAAGTACGATTTTACCAGTATCATGGACCGGCATAATCACGATGCGATCGCAGTCGATGGAATCGGCGGATCCGGGTTTGCGCCCGGCAAACCGAAGGAAGGGTTCGATTTCATTCCCATGTGGGTGGCGGATATGAATTTCCCGACGGCTCCCTCGATTCCGGAGGCCATCATCGAGCGGGCGAAGCATCCGGCGTACGGATATTTTGAACCGACCGACGAGTATTTTGACGCGATCATTCACTGGCACGAAATCCGCAAGGGCGTGACGGGCATCACGAAGGAGGAAATCGGCTATGAGAACGGCGTCCTCGGCGGCGTCGTCTCAGCGCTGAAGGTGTTTGCGGCGCCCGGTGATCCGGTGCTCCTGCACAGCCCGACTTACATCGGATTCACCGGCAGCGTCGAGGCAAACGGCTACCACATTGTCCACAGCCCGTTAAAAAAGGACGCGGATGGGATCTGGCGCATGGACTACGAGGACATGGACAGGAAGATTCGGGAAAATCACATCCATGCGGCGATTTTCTGCAATCCTCACAATCCCTGCGGGCGCGTCTGGACGCGGGAGGAGATAGAGAAGGCCATGGCGGTGTACGAGAAGAATCACTGCTGGGTCATCAGCGACGAGATCTGGTCGGACATCATCCTCGGAGGAAATCGGATCACGACCGCGCAGTCGGTCAGCGACTGGGCAAAATACCACACCATCGCCTTTTACGCGCCGTCCAAGACCTTTAATCTCGCGGGGCTTGTGGGAAGCTACAGCATTATCTACAATCCGGAGATCCGGGACCGGGTGCACAGCATCAGCCGGAAACTTGTCTATAATTCGATGAATGTGCTGTCGGAGCATGCTCTGATCGGCGCCTACAGCCAGACCGGCGACGAGTGGGTGAGCGAGCTGTGCGAGGTGCTTACCGGCAATGTGGATTTTGCCTGGAACTTTATCCGGGAACACCTGGAGGGGGTCGAGGTCATGAAGCCGGAGGGAACCTACATGATGTTTCTGGACTGCGGCGAATGGCTGAGGAGACACGGCAAGACCATGGATGAGCTGCTGCGGCGCGGCTGGGACTATGGCATCGGCTGGCAGGACGGCAGACGATTCCACGGACCGACCCATATCCGCATCAATCTGGCCTCGCCGCTGACCCGCATCGAGGAAGCCTTCCGCAGAATGGATCAGTATGTTTTTCACGGAGAATGGTGAGAAAAACGGCAGACAGTAAGGAAAGGAGACCCTGCAATGAGCAAATTTGGGAAGTTT
>Ga0256404_1012617_pt1 | contig 10943 bp, 8 predicted proteins | sample RumenRJG_01DNA_FD_185990 | JGI IMG/M metagenome (GOLD analysis project Ga0256404, IMG submission 185990) | Bovine rumen microbial communities from Lethbridge, Alberta, Canada - RJG_01 | ecosystem: Host-associated > Mammals > Digestive system > Stomach > Rumen | place: Canada: Alberta | collected...
GGATTATGGTATAGGTAATGTTACAATAAATAATACCGGCTCAAACGGAATAAATATTTCCGGAACTACAAAAACAAACGGCGGAAATATTATCTATACCAATACTAATGGTGGAATCACTGTTTCCGGTACTGCAGCTTCTTCAGGAAGCGCTACAATGACAAATACAGGTGCAAATGGAGTTCTGATAGCTTCGTCTGGCAGAGTAAAAGCTACCAATAATGTAACTATAGATAACACTTCCGCAAAAGGTGTTCAAGTTCAAGGACTTATCAATGCCGGTAAAAATGTAGATGTGATTTCAAATAAAGGCGATATTGTTATTGGTGATAAAACGTCAAATGATAATTATATAACTGCAGGCAATAATATTACATTAACCGCAAACAATTCTAATATTTATAATTACGGAGTAAATAAAACTCTATTGAATGCAGGCGGCGATTTAACCATGAAGGCAACAAACGGTCAAATCGGTAAGAATGTTGGTGATAACTGTACAAACGGTTTTTGTACCGGAATTTCGAATGCTTCAACAACAAGAGATTTTACAAAATCAGTTAATGCTACCGTAGGCGGCAAGGTTAAGGCTCAAACAACTGATACAACATCAGCAAAAAGTAATAATTATTTAATAAATTATGCTGAAATGAATTCTGATATGAAAATTGATTCTGTAAAAGCCGATGGCAGAGTTATTTTAACGGCCGATTATAATACAAAAGATGGTAAAACAAGGTATGATATTGTAAATGCCGCAGTTGATCCGAAAGTTGCAAACGTCGAAGGTTATGGCATTTCAATGATTGCAAGCGGTAATATCGGTACTAAAAATAAACCTTTGACATTTAACCAAACAAAGGCAGGAACTTTAAAAACAGTTGGAAATTCCATAGCATATATGGATGGCTACGGAATGGATGTTTTGGCAAATGAAGACATAAATATTAAAGGATTAGATGATAAATATACAACCAATAATATTTGTTCGATGATTTCTCGTGAAGGTAATATAAATGCTGAATTCGCCGGTAATACTTATATAGATGAGATTACTGCCGAAAAAGATATCAATATAGTAACCAGAGGCAAATCTTTAGAAGTTAATCATTTAGGTACTGTCCCGAGAACTCCGATTGATTATTTCGGGCCAAGAACAAACGGAGAAGCTGACGGCGGATATATGGGCGCTGAGAGAAAAGAATCTTTACCTGACCATGTGACGTTGAAAGCTCTTGATATTAATAAAACTATCAGACCAAACGGTGTAACTGTTGATGGCGGATATTACGGGTATGCTGATTCAACTGTAAAAGTCCATGATGCTTTGTTGGATAATGGGACTTTAGATATTACTGCTGATAATATATATGCAAACGGTGTTTATGCAAACTTTGGCCGAAATGGCTTTACAAAAAAAGCTGATTCTTCGACTACAAAAGTTCGCGGTGCAAGCCAAATCCCGACAGGTCACGCTGTAAGGCCGGAGGATGTGGAAGGTATAGGACACAGCAAATATGAAAGAAATTATTATTATCATGAAGGTGATGGTGATAATCATGATACAAATATTGATGATGATGATAATGTAGTTGATTCAACGCCTTTAGAAATTGATGATACTGCTGATACAGATACGGATACGGATTATGATACAGATACGGATGTTGATACTGATATAGACACAGATATTGATACCGATATGGATACTGATTCAGACACAGACGTAGATACAGATACGGACTTAGATACCGATACTGATATTGATACGGATACGGATTATGATACTGATGTAGATACAGATACTGATGATGATTGGAATTCTGATACTGATTCAGATACTGATTATGACACTGATACAGATACTGATACGGATATAGATACGGATATTGATACCGATATGGATACTGATTCAGACACTGACGTAGATACAGATACGGATTTGGATACCGATACCGATATTGATACAGATACGGATTATGATACCGATATAGATACAGATACTGATGATGATTGGAATTCAGATACAGATTCAGATACTGACTATGATACAGATACTGATGTAGATACAGATATTGACACAGATACTGATATTGATAATGATATGGATACTGACTCTGATACTGATGTTGATACAGATACTGATTTGGATACAGACACCGATATAGATACAGATACCGATATTGACACCGATACAGATACAGACACAGATGATGATTGGTATGCTGATACAGATACCGATACTGACTATGATACAGATACTGATGTAGATACAGATATTGATACAGATACTGATTTAGATACAGATGATGATAATATGGATACTGACTCCGATACAGATATCGATACAGATATTGATACGGATATTGATAATGATACGGATTTAGATACCGATACAGACATTGACACCGATACAGACGTTGATACAGATACCGACACTGACACTGATACTGATATGGATACTGATTATGATGACGATATTGACGGCAGAGAAACATACATACAGCGTAAAGTATTGGATAATGCTATCAGTACAATCGATAAACGCCAATTTATGAGATTTAATGTTTCACAAACTACAAATCCGGTATTGATGGAACGTTCTAATAATGGAGTAGAAAGACTTCTTGATGTATCAAGAGGTGGTATAGCAGTTACTCATAACGGCAACTTAAAAGTCGGTGATGTAATACCTGTACATTTAAGTTATGGCGGATTAGATATAAATGCTCAAGCTAAAGTTGTATCTTCAACTTCGGCAGGCAGAGCTGGCGCTGAATTTGTTAATATCGATCAAGCTGTTGCTAATCAATTGTTATACTTGAATATGATGCTTGAAAAAGCAAACGGAATCAATAGAATTTCAAGTATATACTAGTAAATAGCATAACTAATTTAAAGCAAAAGACGTATTAAAAAAATACGTCTTTTGTTTTTGCACAAACAGGCAATTTAATATTTATATATTTTCTTTAAATTATTTTTGAAAGGAGCGCAAAATGATAGGAAATAATGTAAAGGAAATATTAAATGAACAAATTAACAAAGAATTTTATTCCGCATATTTATATCTTGCGATGTCTGCTTATTTGTCTGAAATTGGTTTGTATGGCTTTTCTAAATGGGCAGAAATTCAGGCACGAGAAGAAATTGACCATGGGATGATTGTCTTTGAATATCTTATCAAACAAAATGCCAGAGTAGAATTAAAAAATTTGGAAACCCCTCAAATAAAATTAGGTTGTCCGCAAGAAATATTTGAGCAAATTTATGAACATGAAAAAACAATTACAGAATCAATAAACAGTATAGCTAAATTAACAGAAAATGAATGTGATTTGGCAACAAGAAAATTTATTGATTGGTATTTGGATGAACAAATTGAGGAAGAAGATAATATTCATAGAATTCTTCAAAAAATGAAAAATTTCGGAACCGAAAAAGCCTCATTATACTTAATCGACAAAGAACTTGGTGAACGCAAGTATGAACAGCATTTCCTTTCGGAAGGCTAATATATTGCGAATTTGTAAACAATTTGTCTGAAATGGTTAAATATACTATTATATATATATGAGTTTAGGGAAAATATTATACGTTGATGATGACAAATTGTTGACTTCGACTTTTTCTACGTTGATGAAAGTTGAAGGATATACGGACGTCCAAGTATTTAACAACCCGTTAGAAGCTATTGAATATTTAAAGATTGAAACCCCAGATCTTATTATTTCCGATTTTTTAATGCCGGAGATGAATGGTCTGGAGTTTTTGCGTGAAGCTAAAAAACTTTATCCCGAAACAAGTATGATACTGTTAACTGCATACGCTGACAAGGAAAACGCCATAAAAACCATTAATGAAATCGGGGTTTATAAATACATTGAAAAACCTTGGGATAATGACGATTTATTAATGAATATTAAAAATGGGATAGAAAGAAGTCATTTGCTTGCCGATTTACGCGACAAGATTGAAAAACTCGAAATTGCACAAGCAGAGTTAAAAAAATATTCCGAAAATTTAGAAGAACTTGTAAAAGAGCGTACAAGAGAATTAGTTTTAGCAAACGACAAATTATCAGGAATAATCAATTATTGTGCTGATGGTATTATAATTATTGATAAGAAAGGCGTTATAGAACAGGTAAATCCGGCTTGTGAAAATATGACGGGGTTATCTGAATTTACAATGCGCGGAATGACCATACAAGAAATCGCTTATACTGATAATCCTGCAATGAATAAAGCTCCAAAATCAGATGTGCAAACTTCAATATTAGGTTTAGCAGAAGAAAAATCAGAATTCATATTAAGAGATTTATATATAAGAAACTCCTTAAGCGGTGAATATATTCCTGCGGAAATAAATTTTGCAGCCTTATCTGACGGAGAGCGCTTTGTAGGTGTAATAAGAAACTTTACAGCACAAAAGGAAGCCGAGAGATTAAGAGATGATTTTATTGCAACGTTAACTCATGATTTGAGAACCCCATTATTAGCTGCAATTCAAACTTTAAATTTCTTTTTAGACGGCTCTTTAGGAAATATTGAAGATAAACAAAAAGTTTTATTAGCTACTATGCTAAAAAGTAACGAAGATTTATTAGGGCTTGTAAATGCTTTGTTAGAAGTTTACAGATTTGAAAGCGGTAAATTAAATCTTTGTAAAACGCCTTTTGATGTAAATGATTTAATAAAGCAGTGTTATACCGAATTAACTCCGCTTGCTCAAAAGAAAGATATTACCGTAAACATTCATGCTCAACTCGATGAAGAATGTTTGATAGATGCCGATAGAGCAGAAATAAAAAGAGTAATTATGAATTTGTGCGGAAACGCGATTAATTATACCGATAAAAATGGGACAATAGATATTTATCCGAAACTTCAAAACGGAGATTTTATATTCTCAGTATCTGATAACGGAAACGGAATTCCAAAAGAGGATATCCCGAATTTGTTTAAACGTTTTTCTCAAGGAACAAGCAAAAAACGTTCAACAGGAACAGGTTTAGGCCTATACTTGTCAAGACAAATAATAGAAGCGCACGGCGGCAAGATTTGGGTTGAGAGTAAGGTAAATAAAGGTAGTGAATTTACATTTTTATTAGCAGACGTATCTGCTGTTTCAAGGGTGAATTAGTATGGAAAAAATAAAAGTTACAATAATCGAAGATCATGAAATGACAAGGATGGGTTTATCCTTTGCATTATCTAATAACGGCGTTGAAGTAATCGGAACAAGTGCCGATGGACAAGAAGGTGTTGAGCAAGCGCTCGAATTAAGACCTAATTTGGTAATAATGGATATCGGAGTCCCAACAATAGATGGGATTGAGGCTACTCGAAAGATAAAAAATTCAAATCCTGATATAAAGGTTCTAATGAATACATCTCGCGATGGCGATAATGATATATTAGATTCATTTGCGGCAGGTGCAGACGGTTATATTACAAAGGGCGCAACTCCGGAGCAAACAATAACTGCAGTTAAGGCCGTCAGTGAAGGGGTAGGCTGGTTAGATCCGGCAATTGCGAGAGTTGTATTGTCAAATATCAGGAAAACTTCCGAATCAGAATCTCAAACCGGCGGTATCAATTATAAAAAAGGGAAAAATCTTTACGGCTTAACAGAAAGAGAGATGGAAGTTCTGGCTTTGCTTGTTGAAGGTTTAAATAATCCTCAAATTGCAAAAAAACTTGTCATAACAATAGCAACAACAAAGACCCACGTTCATAATATATTACAAAAATTATATGTTGGTACACGTGCAAAAGCTGTTGCAACAGCAATGAAAGACGGACTTGTTTAAATTAGACTTTATAAAAGACATTATTAAATAATAAATATGAAAAAGTTATTATCAACATTATTGGTTTTATCTATAGGCACAGTATCTTACGGTGCCAAATTTTCAAATCCTTTTGGTAAGAAAGATTTTAAATCACAAGAAATTAAATACCAATATCAAGTTCAAAAAGAGGATTTGCAATATAATCGCGACCACAGATTGATAAATCGCAAACCAACAGGATATATGACGGTTGAAGAATATGAAAAAGCTTCCGAATATAAAGACAAAGCAAAATTAGAATTTGATATTCCAAAGATAGAAACGCCTTCAGATTTTAAATACATACCAAAACCAACATATAAAATAGTAAAATATAACGATCCACCGGGAAAAACTGAATTGGCTTTAGGCAGAAGATTATTCTTAAAACGACAGATTAATGCCCAAGGGGTTGTGTCGCCGGATTTTACAAAGCTTGTTTATCCTGCAATATATTATTATAATGATTCCGGTTCAACGGCTGCAGATATGTTTGTAATACCTTTAGATGAAGGTGATACAAATCTTGCCAAAATCCAAAAGGCAAATGTTGCTAAACGGGATCCTAACCCGATATTATCAACAGAAAAGGCCATTGATAACTACGCTGCTTTTAGGAGTTTAACTCCGATTGATTTTTCTTCTGACGGGTCAAAAGTTTTAGCAAAAGAAAAGTTAGGCTCAAGTGAGGATGGAATTTGGGAAACAAGAATATACACTTATGATTTTAACAATAAAACAAGCTATGATTTAAACTCTGTAAGAGAAGCTGTTATATACTATTGGAAAAATAAAGGCTTGCATTTAATTGAAAAGCGCTGGGATATTTATCCTTTGGGATTTGATGCTTCTAATAATGTAATAGTTCAAGCTTACGGATATACAGGTGAAACTCCGGTATATTTGGGATGCTGGAGTGTAGATTCATTCGGAAATACATCAAGGCTAATTTCATTAAATAATTCATACAAGCCTGTAATAAGCGCAAACGGATACAAGCTGGTTCAAGATGGAGTAGAAACCTATCAGTCTGTTCAGTTGCAGGATAAATTGGATAAGATTCAAGACAAAATTGTTGCGAAACAGAAAAAAGCGCAGGAAAAAGAAGAAGTAAAACAAATTAAAGAAGATTATAAATATCAGTTAAAAGAGCTTCATGCTGAATTTAAAGACGAATATCGTGATAATAAAAAGCTGCAAACCTTTGTCGGTTCAACAGAAGGCACTGATTTGGAAGAAGCGTATAAAAATTATCAGCAACTTCAATTGCAAAAAGATATTCAAAAAACCCAAAAGCAAATAGATAAAACTCAAAATAAGATAGATAAACTTGATGAAAAAATTCAAAAAGTAACTGATTCAACGCAAAATATAATAGATAATACAATCAACCCTCAATCAGGTTCTTCTGCAGAATCAGGAAATGCGACTGATAGTGATGATGATTATGATTCATTTGAAGAAGAATAGATTGTATAGTTTTATATTGAGCCGTAATCTGATGATATAAGTTTAAATTTTTGAAGGTGATTAAGTTTATGTTTAATTCGATATTCTTCTTTTAGAGCTTCTGATTTTGTCGAAAATTCTTTTGCATATACGACTCGCACTGGTTTAAAAGCTTTTGTATATTTTGCACCTTTGCCTATATAGTGCTCTATAAAGCGCTTTTCAACATTATCTGTATATCCGCAGTAAAAAGTATTTTTTTGTGTTAAAAGTATGTATACATAATGTTTTTTGTTCATAATATAGAATTTTATCATATTAGTGTGTAAACTTGATAATTCTTAAAAAATTGTTATAATAGCATTATATGAAAAGAACAAATTTATTATTACTTTTACTGATAACTCTTATTTCTTTATTTTCAATAAATAGAGCTATAACAGCAGAAGTATCCAATATACAATTAAATATGCGTACATATAGCGGAGTAGATATTCCGGCAGGAGTTGTAATCCCTGTTTTAAATATGCAGGAGATTTCTACAGAAACTTGCCCTGAAGGTTATAAAACAAAATTTGTTTCTACAAATGATTTATATATTGAAGACACAAAAGTTATTCCTGAGAATTCTGAATTTTACGGATATATAGAAAAAATAAATGAGCCCATAGTAGGGACAAATGCTTCAATGCGTGTAAAAATAACAAAATTAATATTGCCTGACGGTTATGAGTTACCGGTAAAGGCTTATGTGTATACATCTAATGACAATTTGATAGGCGGAGAGCTAACTCCTCCTTCGGAATGGACAAAAATGCCGCATTATCAAACTAAATTTCAAAAAACAGCTTGGAATTATCGTGGTCCGACGCTTCAGATAAGACCCGGAGGTCCTCGTTCTATGGGGGTGCATACAAAAATCAATGCAGGCGAAAGACAACTGATTATTCTCGTTGCTCCGTTAAATATTACTCATACCGTAACAGACTAGCTCTTAATAAATTGACAAAATTTATTACCGTTATACAATATTAACAGTAGTACTATACAGATTTAGGGAGAAAAAATATGCATAAACAATTTGCAATAGCGTTATTAATTGCTTGTTCCTTCGCATTTGGAATAAATCTTCCGTCAGCACATGGGCAAACTCCTAAAAATGCTAATGTAGAGACTTTAAAGGAACGTATTGTTACTGTCCCTGCAGGGTATACTTTTAATGCATATTTTATGACTCCTGTCAGTTCAGCTACTGCATATACAGGTCAAGAGATAACTCTGGCTCTCGGCTCTGATTTATATTACAGAGAACAATTGATAGCCCGTGCAGGAAGCGCAATTACGGGTACTGTTATAGAGGTTTTTAAAGCAAAACATGGAACATTGAATGGTAAATTAACATTAAGATTTACTCATATATTGACTCCTGACGGAACAGATACACCGATATCAGCGATTATAAAAACTTCTGATAATTCCGGTGTTTTGGTTGGTGATAATGATAAAGATTTAATGAAAAATACTGAGGTTATGACTGTTTCAAGTAAAACTATACAATCTGTAACCTCAGCAAATTCGCTAAACGGAGGCGGTTTTCCGTTTATGAATTCTGTCGGTTCGGGTGGCGGATTGTTAAAATCAGTATGGGATAAAGGAACTGAAGTCGATATACCGGTAAATACACAAATTGAACTCATATTAACACAACCTATTACGGTTAATCCTAATTCACAAAATAATGAGTAGATTAGGGAATAATCATAAAAGAAATTTTGAATACAATATAAAACAAGAAGAGTAAAATATTAGGGAATAAAATGTCACTATTAGGGAAATATACGCGAGAAACAAGAGAGCAAATTAGTAAAAAACAGCTAAAATATAATGATTATAAAATGCCTGCTGTTACTAAACGTACTCAAGACGGTTCTATATCTTTGAAAAAAGGGATTGTAATATCTACGATTTTGCATCCTTCTGTAATGGCAATATTATGGCTAATAATTACTGTATTGGCGCTTTTTGGCATACACTTGGCATTGTTTGATAAGCCAAAGCCAAAGGTTAATGATATTGAATTTGTATTGGTAGATAAAGAGGAAACACCTTTAGATAAAAATACAAAATATCGTGCAGACAGAAATTCAAGAACAGGCGGAATAAATAATCCGAAATTGCCTGTATCAATGCCTTCGCAAGCACCTTCAAGACCTTCTGCAAAACCTGCCGGCGGTGGAGCTGCGCCAAAATCTCCCGCTAAAAGTTTAGCTCAAAGAGTTGCGCAAGCGGTATCTCCCCAAAAATCGCAGCCTCAAAAGGCTCAAACAACTACACAAAAAAATGTTACGCCTTCACCGACAGTTACCGAAGCTATACCAAAGCCTCATGCGGCAAAACCGCAACCGCCTACTGCAAGACCGTCAGTTAGGCCTCCGGCTACACCAAAAGCGGTTCAAAAGCCTTCAGGTACACCTTTTAAAGTCCCTGTACCTTCAGGCGGTACAACGACAGGACAATATGCAACAGGTCCTATAAGCGGTTCCGGAACTTCTAAAAACGGAGGGTCATCAGGTTCAGGTACTTATTCACCTAATCCTTCACTTGCTCCAATCGGTAACGGTTCAGGTACTGGCTCTAAAACATCAAAAGGAACAGGCTCGGGTTCAGGAACCGGTACGGGTTCAGGTCGCGGTGGCTCAGGTAGCGGTGGCGGTAATCCGGGGGGCGGAGGTGGACGTCCTGGAATTGATGCCATAAAAGAACCTGATTTCGGACCTTACATGAGAGAATTACAACGCAGAATCAAAATGAACTGGGATCCGCCGAAAGGTAACGAAAGTAAACGTGTTGTTCTTTTATTCAAGATAGCTAAAGACGGCAGACTGTTGTCTTGCAGTGTATTCAAATCTTCAGGTTTGCAAAATGCTGATGCGGCTGCTTTAAACGCAGTAAAACTTGCAGCACCATTCAGACCGTTGCCGCCTGAATATAAAGGACAAAATATAGATATTCAATTTACGTTTGATTATAATGTATTTGGTGCAACAAAATATTAATAATACAAGAAAGAGGATAAAATTATGGAATTACTAATCGAATCAATTAAAATGGACTGGCCGGTATTATTGCCGATATTAATCTGCTCAATATTGGTTGTAGGTGTAGTTATCAGCAAGTGGTCTTTTTACAAAAGAAACCAAAGAGATATTGCAGTTTATATGAGAGAATTAGACAGAGCATTAGATAACAATGACTTGAGAGCAGCGCAAGACACTGCAATAAATTGTGGCGGCGTAATAGGTGAAGTTATCGAAGAAGCTGTTAGAATCTTTTCAGAACAAAAGAAAGGTTTTTCTCGTTCTTTTGATATTTCATCCACATTGGCGACCAGAAAATTGGAATCAAACTTAACGATATTGGGTACAATTGGTGGTGTAGCTCCGTTTTTAGGTTTGTTTGGTACGGTTGTTCGTATCCTATTAACATTTAACATTTTGGCAGATGCAGGCAATCAAGCTGCCACTGTTGCATCTGGTATCGGTTCTGCATTGATTGCTACCGCATTTGGTTTAGGTGTTGCGATTGTTGCAGTTATATTTTTTAATTTGTTCCAATCTGTTGTTAAACATTTTGAAAATGATTTCAACTTAATTAAATT
>Ga0256404_1012618_pt1 | contig 10941 bp, 9 predicted proteins | sample RumenRJG_01DNA_FD_185990 | JGI IMG/M metagenome (GOLD analysis project Ga0256404, IMG submission 185990) | Bovine rumen microbial communities from Lethbridge, Alberta, Canada - RJG_01 | ecosystem: Host-associated > Mammals > Digestive system > Stomach > Rumen | place: Canada: Alberta | collected...
ATCGAACATGATCGCGTATTCGTTCATCATACCAAGCTTGTTTTTCCTGGTCTGGCTGGGAGTCATACCGCTGGCGGTCTCCTTGTTTGTCAGTCTCACCGATTGGAACTACACCAAGGGGTTCGGAAACTGGAACTTCCTCGGGTTGAAGAACTTCATCGACCTGTGGAGCGACGAGTGGTTTGTCGCATCGTTGAAGAACACGCTGGTCTACACGATCGTGGAAGTGCCGGTTTCCATCTTGCTCGCTTTGGTGATCGCGGCGGCCATCCAGGACTACTGCCGTGACAAGTATTCCCGCGTGCTGAGGACCGTCATGTACATGCCGAAGATCTGCAACATCGTCGCTTCGTCCGCGGTCTGGGTGGCGCTTCTCTCCAGCTACGGCCCGTTCACGCTGATGGTCAAGGCCTTGGGGTGGAAGAATCCGCCCCGGTGGCTGGCGGATTACCACTGGGCATTGCCGTCGTTGATGCTGGTCTCGGTATGGATGAGTCTCGGTTACCGGATTCTCCTCTACAGCGCTTCCTTGCAGTCGATTTCCGACGAGCTCTACGAGGCTGCCGAGATTGACGGTGCGTCGAAATCCAAACAGTTCTTCAAGATTACGATTCCGCTCCTCCGCCCGACGACCTTCTTCTTGATGATTACCGGCATCATCGGCTCGTTCAAGATGTTCGGAACCACCAACGTCATGACCCAGGGCGGACCCGGGCATTCGACCTACACGCTCGTCTATTACGTCTATAAGACCGCCTTCAGCTATTACCGGATGGGCTATGCGTCTGCCATCGCCGTCGTCCTGTTCGTGTTGTTGCTGATTGTCACTGCCATCCAATGGAATCACAACAAGCAAGCGGAGGCCAACCTATGATCAAGGTCGTTGGAACCCATCAAAACAAGGTGGCGAGGATCATCGCGAACATTCTCGTCACGATGCTCGGATTGTTGACCATCGTGCCGTTCATCTGGATGGTCAGCGCATCCTTCAAGATGCAGAGGGATGTCATGGCGGTACCCATCCAGTGGATTCCGAGGTATTGGTATCCTGACAACTATCAGGTCGTGCTCCATCTGGGGAACGCGGCGAGGAAAGACTATCACTTCTTCCTCGCGTACTGGAACTCGATCAAGCTGGCGGTCGTCCATGTGTCGCTGGTCATCGTGCTTGCCTGCATGAGCGGTTACGCGTTCGCCAAGCTGAAATTCAAGGGGAGCCATACCCTGTTCTTGGTCTATCTCGCGCAGCTGATGGTGCCGGGACAGTTGACGCTGATTCCCCGGTTCTCCATGTTCAGCGACATGGGACTGGTAGGCACGATGTGGCCGCTGGTCTTCAGCGGACTGGTCAGCGTCTCCTCGATTTTCCTGATCAGGCAGGCGTTCATGGGGGTGCCGGACGAGCTGAGAGAATCGGCCATGATCGATGGTGCGAACGAGTACGTGATCTGGGCGCGGATCATGACGCCGATGATCAAGCCGACGGTGGCGGCCATGGCAACCGTAAAATTCCTGGATTCCTGGAACAGCTATCTGGATCCTCTGGTCTTCCTGTCCAACTGGCGTCAGTACACGCTCCCGATTGCGCTGAACCAGTTCGTCGGCGAGGAGGTGAGCCAATACAACCTCACCATGGCGGCCTGCTGCCTGACGGTCATCCCGGTGTTCATCGTCTTCCTCTGTGGACAGAAGTTCTTCGTCAAGGGTTTGAACGCCGGTGCGGTAAAGGGGTGAGGCATGGTAGAGTTGTACTTCTTGAACCTGGTCCAGCAGGAAAAGCTGTGTGAGAAGAGCGGGGAGTCCACCATCATCCGCCTGCCCGAAGGCGGAACCGTGCTGGTGGATTGCGGGGTCCCGGAAGCGGGGCCTGCCATCGTCCGCAGGTTGCAGTCGCTTGGGGTGAAAAAGCTTGACGCCCTGCTGCTTTCCCATTTCCATCTGGACCATATTGGAGGCGTGCCTGCCGTTCTGGACGCATTCGACGTGGATCGGGTCTACTCCTATCCTGTCGACTGGTTTTCCGACTACATGACCAAAGCGCTCCCGGCCTACGTGGCAGCGCTGGAGAAACACCATCTCGTCCCCCAACCGCTCTTTGACGGCATGTCCTTCAGCCTGGAAGGCGTCAGGTTCGACATTCTCTCGCCACCAAAGGATTTTCCCCACGCCTTTTCCGACTACCAAAAGTGGATGCTGGAGAAATACGGGCAGGAGGTCTATCCCTACGACAGTGCCGCCGTCACGGTGCCCATGGCCAACGACAGCTCCATCTGCTTCAAGATGAGCTACGGTACAAGCACCTACCTTTCCTGTGGAGACCTGTACTATTCGGGAGAGCGCATGGTCCTGGACAGGCACAAGGATGACCTCCACGCGCTGGTCGCGAAGGCCAACCATCATGGAAACATGACCAGTTCGATTCCCGAATGGGTCGACGCGGTGGGGGCGAAGATCGTGGTCGGCATGAAGGACGGACTGCCTGACGACCTGGTGAAGAAAAAGGATCCGGAAAAGGCGGAGTTCTGGAAAAACCATGTCTCCGGGTGGCCGTACGAGCGATGGCCGGAACATGGGGCCGATTACTATTTCACCTATTGGAATGGAGAGGTGCGGGTGGAGATGGACGACCAAGGACATGCGACCGCATATCCCCAACGGGGGACGAAGAACATGCGTCCCTCCAGCATCGGCTGAGATTACCGCAGGTTCTTCCCGCCGCGCTCCACCTGCACGGCGAATGAGCCGTCTTTCTCGAGAAAAAACCGCACTTCGCCATTGACGAACGTATGGTAGTACTCGCATCCCATGGCGGGCCAGTCCTTCTCCGGCCTGCTGTCCGCATTGTCCTTCCAGAAGGAAGCGACTTCCGGTTTCGGCGAGGGAGGGAGCGAGTCTCTGACGGCGCAGACGGCCTTGGGGCGCGTGGCGTGTATCCACGCCTTGGTGCTCGAGGTATACGCCCCGTGGTGGTTGACCTTCGCAAGCGTACAGGAAAGGTCCGGCTTGTGAAAGCGGACCAAGCGCGCTTCTCCCGGGTAGTAGAGATCGCCACAGGTAAGGAACGAACCCTTGCCATAGGTGCATTTCAGGCTGATGGAGGAGTCGTTGATGAAAGGTTCCGCCGGATGGGCCTTGCTGTGGTAGTAGGGGAAGCGCAGCGTATCGGCGATGGAGGCTTCGTACGTTTGCCAGTCGGCCGGAAAGTGTTTCCAAGGCCCAAGGACATCAATGGATACGCCGTCCATCTTCCATTGGTCTCCTTCCCAGACCATGTGGCTGGCAAGATTGTGCCTCCGCAGAGCGGCGAACAGTTGCGGGACCCTGTCGTTGTCGCAGGCATCCCCGAAGTAGGTTTCCGGCCAGGTGATGACCTCACCGACCGGGAACGAGTCCAGGATGCAGGGGGCTCCACCGATATGGTCGATGTGGAAGTGGGTGAGCAAGAGACAATCGATCCGCCTTACCCCGAGAGAGCGCAGCCGGTCCCGGAGCATCTCTCCGCTTTCAGGCACCCCGGTATCAATCAGCATGGTCGATCCAAGGGGAAACTGGATCAGGATGCTTTCCCCGCTCTTGATTGCGCCTTCTGCCTTACGGGTGATGTTGAGGAACGTGATGGCAAGCATATGCACAAACTATATGTCCCAGATCCTTTCCCGGCAAGTGGCATGCATCCTGGTTCTTCCTGTGGCACACATGGTATGGCATCCCGGCCAATGACATTATCCGGCAACCGGCTCTTCTTTGACTGTCACCTGCCTTGTCCGGGTGTCGACATTGATTCCAACCAGGTGGACCTGCTTGAGACCCTTCAGATAGGCATAGGGCTTGCCGTAGCACCTTTCCAGAATCTGGCTGGTGGCGGTTTGGGCGTCTTTGTCTCGTTTGAATTCCATCACATACAGGTGCTTCGGCATCACAAGCACCGCGTCGACACGTCCTGTGGATACGCTCTTCTCCCCCTCTACTCGCGCTCCGAGCGCCACCATGAAGCTGAGGAACACCGAGTGGTGATATCGTTCATCCTTGATATGCAGTTTGTAGGGTATCTGGGAGAAAAGGGATTCGATGCCATCGATGAGTGACGGCACATCACCGTCTTCCGCACTTGCACGCATCAGGTCCCTTAGTGTGGCTAGTCTGCTTTGGGTTCCGATTCCCTTGCGGGCGAGCAACGTGATGGTAAAGGTTCCCCGCACTTCATCATTGGAGAAGTCCAGCCAGATGAGTTGGCTGCCTGCCGGGGTGCGATGCGAGTATCTTCCAAAGGAAGGATTGGTCGATCGAGACAACCATGGTGCCAAGCGGTTGGACATCCCCGTTGAGCCCGTAGAGCTCGCTGGCGTAAGAGATGCCTTCGTTCTGGTTCCACACGGCAAACCCTTGGTTCTGCTTGCTCTTCGCTACCCATGAAGCCTGTTCCAAGGCGTGCTGTTCTTCCGGACTGAAGGGCTGGTTGCTGTACCAGAACCCCGCGTTGTCCTGGAAGAGGATTCTGATATGGGCGAGCATGTCGTCGTACAGATTCTGCAGCTCGATGGAACGGCACACGTTGGCGAATGCCTTGTAATGGTCATAGGAGGATCCTGCAAGGTGTGTGGTGAACTCCACGCCGAAGTCCTCGTCGTTGCGAAGATTGTGCTGAGGTTGACCATCTTCTCGAAAAGTTGGTTGAGGTCCTCGTTGCTATGGCGGACATCCTCGACGATCCGCTGGCTGAGTTCATCCTGGATGGTGCGCTCGTACTGGAGGAGGCTGCCTACGAAGAGCAATGCGAAAGGAAGGATGATCAAGCCGGTCACCAACGCCAGAAGATGGGTGGAAATATGCTTTCTCATGGGAGGGCTCTTCCTTTCCGGATGGATGCCCGGAAGGCGGAAGGAGTCATCCCCGAGCCACGGCGGAAGACGAAGGAGAAGTAGTTCGGATCTCCGAAACCGCAGGCCATGGCGATATCGGTGACCCGCATGTCGGTATCCGCCAGCATCCGCTTGGCGCGGGTCAGCCGTTCTTCCTCGATGACCTCGGTGATGGACCGTTGCAGGTTCTTCTTGAACAGATGGCTCAGGTGGGAGACGCTGCAGTGGCAGAACCTGGCGATATCGGCGGCGTGGATTTCCTCTTTCCAGGAGCTACGGATGAAGGCCATGGCGTGGGAAAGGGTGAGGAGCTTGGCGGTGTTGGCACGGTAAATCTCTCCCTCGCGGACAATGCCGAACTCCTTCAGCTGCGTGTAGTACAGGGTGAGCCAGGCCCCAATGGCCCCGCTGGCAGCCGCCATCGCCTGGGTGTCCGCCTTGCTGACCGTGAACGTGTCCTTCCAGTGTTCCAGCAAGGCTGGGTCGGATCCGGCCAAGGCGACCGCCCGTCTGGCACGGACACGATTGCGCTCATCATCGTGGGGAAAGCCCCCGATGCACACGGCTCCGATGACCTGGTCCCCATAAAAGACTGGAAAGACGAATTCCGGAATGCCACACCAGGCGTTGCCGATGAACCAGCATCGCTTGCGGGCACAGGCGTTGCGCAGCAGCGCATTGCCCCGTTGGCAGCGCTCCCAGAGCGCATCATGAGCCTTCAATTTCATGCACCAATCGCACTCGTGGCTGATGCACAGGCCGACCGACGAGGCGATGGCAGGTTCCTTCCCGAGAAATCCGGCGAAATCCTTGATGACCACGCGCCAGCCGTAGCGCGAACGCAGGTAGGCGATGGACTGCACGATTCCGTCCCAGTAATTGAGTTCCATATGCCCAGTATATATCCGACGTGAGTGCTGGTGGAGATGTTTGCACGATTTCAAAGATTGTCGTGCATGAGATTCAATGCCCCTCCCGTACGCTTGGAGTACAAGACAGCTATGCAGCAACAAATTTTGGAACGGACCTATGAGGTAATCGTGGTAGGTGGCGGGCTGGCGGGCATCTCCGCCGCAATCGCCAGCGCGCGTCACGGGGCAAGGACGGCCATCGTCCAGAACCGGCCGATGTTCGGGGGCAACGCCTCGAGCGAAGTCCGCATGCATGTCGTGGGAGCTTCCTGCCACATGACGAAGGAAAACGTCAACGAGACCGGCATCATCGAGGAGCTGCTGTTGGAGAACAAGTGGCGGAACCCACGCCACAGCTTCAGCGTCTGGGACTCGGTGCTCTGGGAGAAGGTCCATTTCCAGAAGAACCTGGACGCTTACCTGAACACGACGATGAGCGATGTGGAGGTGGAGGACGGCACCATCCGGGCCATCCGTTGCTATCAGATGACCACCGAAAAGCGTTTCCGGCTCGCTGCCAGGATTTTCGTGGATGCCACGGGACACGGGACCTTGGGCAAGGAGGCGGGAGCCGCCTTCCGCTACGGCAGCGAAGCCCGCTCGGAATTCCAGGAAAAGGATGCCCCGGAACAAGCAGACCGGTACACCATGGGGGACTCGATCCTCTTTCAGGCAGTGGACCGTGGCCGTCCTGTTTCCTATATCAAGCCTGCCTGGGCCTATACCTATACCGAACATGACCTCCGCTATCGTCCCCACCTTTCCCGCATCGAGGCAATCGATGACGCAGGCAGGGTAGTGGCCAAGGGAACCTCCAAGGCGCTCCCCAATTTCAGCGAGGTCGACTCCGGCTACTGGTGGATCGAGCTTGCCGCTCCCAATGGGGATATCATCCAGGACGCCGAGGAAATCCGGGACGAGCTCTTCAAGAGCGTCTACGGGGTCTGGGACCATCTGAAGAACCAGGGGGACCATGGAGCGGCCAACTATGACCTGGACTGGGTAGGCGAGGTTCCCGGCATCCGGGAGAGCCGGCGTCTGGAGGGCCCCTATCTTCTGAACGAGAACGACGTGCTTGCCAACCGGGTGTTTCCCGACGCGGTCGCCTATGGCGGCTGGCCGATGGACATGCACACACCCGGAGGACTGAAGGACTTGGACGAAGTGCCGAGCCACGTTTTGCACTTCGACGGTATCTTCACCATCCCCTACCGTTGCTACTACAGCCGCAACGTCGGCAACCTGATGATGTGCGGAAGGGATATCTCGGTGACCAAGATGGCCTTCGGCGCCATCCGCGTGATGGCGACCTGCGCCATCGGCGGGCAGGCCGTCGGTACTGCCGCCGCCCTTGCCGTCCGTTACCGGGAGTCCCCCCGCGAGGTGGGAGAGACGCACATCCGCGAGCTTCAGCTCGAGCTGATGCGCGACGACGCCTGGATACCAGGCCTCGATACCACGGATCCGGAGGACCTGGCCCGGGACGCTTTCGTCACCGCGACCAGCGAGACTCCTGGCTGTGCGGCGGCATCCGTCGTCGACGGCCACCTGCGGGAGGAAGGTGGACAATCCCATTGCTGGCAGTCCGGGCCGATTGGAAAGGGCCAGGCAATCACCCTGACGTTCCCCGTGCCTCGGAAGATCCATCAGGTCCGCATGGTCTTCGACCCGGACCTCAGTCAGGAAATCATGCCCAGCCTGACCGCATCGGTGCGCAGCAGGCAGCCCGAATGGCTGCCGCCCCAGCTGGTCCGATCCTATCGTCTTGAGGTACGCGGGAAAGGCAAGCTCCTCTTCACCCGGGAAGAAAAGGAGAACCACCAGCGCCTGGTGGTCGTCGAGCTGGACCAGATGCTTGTCTGTGATACCCTTGTCCTGACAGTGACCGGCACCTATGGAATGGATGCCGCCCGTCTGTATGAAATCATGGTATATTGAGGTAATGCGGGATACACAGATGCAAGCGGTAATCGGGATTGATTTCGGGACGGCAAGCGGCCGGGCGGTGGTCTTTGACGCGCTCACCGGAAGGGAGCTCGGACAGGCGGTCTGTCCCTATCCTTCCGGAGTCGAGGGGGTGCTTCCCTTCCCCGAGGAACCCCAGGCGGTCCGCCATGACCCGCGCGACTACCTCTTCGCGTTGGAACGTGCGGTCACCGGAGCCCTCGACGCGGCCGAAGCGGGAAATCCCTCCTTCCGGCGCTCGGAGGTAAGGGCCATCGGAGTCGACTCGACCGGATCCTCGATGATTCCCTTGAAGGCCGATGGTTCCCTGCTTGCCGACGACCCTGCCTTTGATGGCAACCCAAACGCGATGCTCTGGCTGTGGAAAGACCACAGCGCGGCTGGGGAGGCCGAGGAGATGACCCGACGGTGCGCGGAGGAGGGGAACCGGTTTCTCCGCACCACCGGAGGGCGGTGCCCGGTGGAGATGCCGTGGCCCCGTCTGCTCAGGCTGGCGCGCCGGGACCGCAGGACCTTTGACGCCGCCTATACCTGGGTGGAGCTGGATGACTGGATTCCCTTTGTCCTCTCAGGTGGGGGAAGGGCGGCGTCTATCGCCCGCAACAAGGGCGGACTCGCCTGCAAGTGGATGTACCGGGAAGACCTGGGCGGTTTCCCTTCCGACGCCTTTTTCGCTTCACTGGACCAGGCCTTGGTACGGATTGCCCACACCTTCGACCCCTCGCGGATGCTTCGTGTCGACGAGACGGCTGGCTGCCTTTGCGCCGAATGGGCCAAACGGACTGGTCTTGCTTCCGGCATCCCCATCGCTCCCGGCATGTTTGACGGCCACGCGGGAGGGCTTGGGGCGGGAATTCGTCCCGGAGTCTTGGTGGAGACCATCGGGACCAGCGCGGTCGACCTGGTCCTCGTCCCCGGCAGCGATCCGGTCCCCGAGATTCCCGGCATGTTCGGTGTCGCCCGTGACGCCATCATGCCCGGTGCCTATCTGGTCGAGGCGGGGCGGAGCGCCGTCGGCGACCTGCTTGGCTGGTATGTCCACGATATCGCTCCCAAAGGACTTTCTTTCGCGGAACTGGGGGAGCAGGCCGCAAGACTGAAGCCGGGACAGAGCGGCTTGCTTGCCTTGGACTGGATGAATGGGAACCGCTCCGTCTTCAACGATGCCTCGCTCAGTGGGTTGGTCCTGGGGTTGACGTTGCGTACCAAGCCGGAAGAAATCTACCGTGCCTTGGTCGAATCGACCGCATTCGGGGCCCGGATGATCCTGGAGCAGCTCGAGTCCAACGGGCATCCTGTCTCTTCCGTCATCGCCTGCGGCGGCATTCCCCGGAAAAACCAGCTCTTGGTCGACATCTATGCCAACGTGCTGGACCGTGAGGTCAGCATTTCCCGGAGCACCCAGACCTGCGCGTTGGGTGCGGCAGTGGCCGCCAGCGTGGTTGGAGGGATATGGCCTTCATTCCCCGAGGCGGTAAGCCATATGACCGGGGTGCTGGAGGAATCCTGCCGGCCGCGCCAGGCCGATGTGGATACCTACAACCGGCTCTTCTCCCGTTATCGGGACCTGTCCCTCGTTTTCGCCGAAGGAAAGCCGGCCAACCTGGGGGGCTTGATGGCCGAGCTGCGCGGGCTAGGCAAATAACCAGACCTTGGGACATGGCTACGGAAATGTCCAATGGCCTTCCGGGCAGCCCCCTTTTGTCGGGAGAGGGGATGACGTGCCGCAATTAATTGAGGAAAACCTCAAAAAAGTGCTGATTGTCAATATCGACAGCAAAAGCATACGTCTGGTAATGTATGTATGGTGAAAGAACGCTCTCATGGACATATCAGGAAATTACCGCTCGACAGGGAAAAACTGCATTGGTACTATGACAGGCTGACCATCGGATTGTGCATCGTACAGGCCAATGATGAGGAAACCATCCTCTTTGCAAACAGGGAAGCCTGCCTGCTGTATGATTGCGCGACCGAGGCGGAATTCTTTTCCCTGACCGGCGGCACGTTCCGCGGGATGACCAGCGAGGACAGTGTCAGCCTAGCCAACGTGGTTGGGAGCGGGGGAAACCAGTTTACGCTCCATTTCCAGTACCTGACCGCCTCCCGCCATCTGCACGATGCCGACAGTATCATCACTTTGGACGAGATTGATGGGCGGAAGGTCTTTTTCCTGCACTTGGTCAGCCAGCAGATGGAACTGGCGAACAGCATCTCGGACGAGCTCACCGGATTTCTCGGCGGGAAAGATTTCTTCACTGCGTCCATAGACATGTCCAAGACTACCAGGAACAACGGCAATTTCCCGGACTACTGCCCTGTCTGCTTCAACATCGCCAATTTCCGTGGCTTCAACCGGGAAAACGGCATAGATGCAGGCAACCGGCTCCTCTCCTACATCGCTCAGACATTGAGGAAGACATTCTCGAAAGGGTTGTTCGGCCACACCAATGCGGATACTTTCCTTGCCATTCTGCCCCGCGACGGGCTGGGGGAAAAGGTCGAGGAGGCCTGCGCTTTGGTGAACCGCTATATCGGGTCCAAGAGCTCCGCACTGAAGGCCGGCGTGGTCATGTTCGACCATGACGTATCTGAGGAGGTGGTCCGGCATTCGTTCGATATGGCGAAGATCGCCTGCAACGCTGCCAAGGACGACAGGGAGCACTCCTATGTGGTTTTCTCCAAAGAGATGGAGGATCGTCTGGAGAAACGGCAGTATATCCTCGAGCACTTCGACCTTGCCCTGAAGGAAGGTTACATCAAGTTGTACTACCAGCCCGTCGTGCGGACTCTTTCGGGCAAAGTGTGTTCGTTCGAGGCGCTGGCGAGGTGGGAGGATCCCGAGCGCGGCATGATCATGCCCGGTGTCTTCGTCCCGGTCTTGGAGAACTCCAGACGTATCGGCCGTCTGGACGCCTACATGATCGACCATGTCGTGCAGTCCCTGCATGAGCGGCTGAAAAGCGGCCTGCACCTGGTTCCCGTTTCCCTCAATCTCTCCCAGCTGGATTTCGACCTGATCGACCCGCTGAAGTGTCTTGAGGCCGCCGTGGCGAAATACCAGGTTCCCCGGAAATACATCCATGTCGAGGTCACGGAGAGCGGGCTTGCGGAGAACCGCGGCCAGATGGCCCGCACCATCAAGGCGATCCACGATGCCGGATACGAGGTCTGGCTCGACGATTTCGGCGCGGAGTACTCCTCTC
>Ga0256404_1012620_pt1 | contig 10941 bp, 7 predicted proteins | sample RumenRJG_01DNA_FD_185990 | JGI IMG/M metagenome (GOLD analysis project Ga0256404, IMG submission 185990) | Bovine rumen microbial communities from Lethbridge, Alberta, Canada - RJG_01 | ecosystem: Host-associated > Mammals > Digestive system > Stomach > Rumen | place: Canada: Alberta | collected...
GCCGGCACCACGGGGAGCGCCAAGGGGGTCATGCTCAGCCACGCGAACCTGATCGACAACGTCTTCTGCGCCGATGAGGACGAGTTCTCCGACCAGGAGGTGGTGCTGAACCTGCTGCCGGTGAACCACGTGTTCTGCCTGAACGGGGACATCTTCATCACCATGCGATACGGCAGCACCCTGGCCCTCTGCAGGAACCTGAACCGGATGATGGAGGATATGCGATTCTTCCGGCCGGGCTACATCCGCCTCGTGCCCATGATGGCGAAGGCCATGAACAGCCGGCTTCTCACCGCAGCAAAGCAGAGCCCGGAGAAATCCAAGGAGGAGATCCGGCGGGAGGTGCTGGGGGACCGGCTGCACAAGCTTGCCAGCGGCGGCGGTTATCTCGCCCCGGAGCTCTCCGATTCCCTGGCCTCCTTCGGCATCACCATCGGCCAGGGCTACGGCATGTCCGAGTGCTCCCCCAAGATCTCGGTCCCGGACTATGACCGGGCGGACAAGCGGGCCTCGGTGGGCCGCATCGTGCGGAACTGCGAGGTCCGGATCGCGGACGGGGAGATCCAGGTGAAGAGCCCCTCGGTGATGATGGGCTACTACCGGGACGAGGAGCGCACCCGGGAGACGCTCACCGCCGACGGCTGGCTCTGCACCGGGGACCTGGGCTACGTGGACGACGAGGGCTTCCTGTTCCTGACCGGCCGCAAGAAGAACCTGATCATCCTGGAAAACGGCGAGAACGTGTCACCGGAGGGCATCGAGAACCTGTTTGACGCGGAGCCCCTCATCCAGGACGTGCTGGTCTACGGGGAGGACCAGAAGATCAAGGCGGAGGTCTACCCGAACTACGAGTACGCCCAGGCGAACGGCATCGCGGACGTGGAGCGGGCGGTGCGGGAGATCGTGCAGGCGGTCAGCGCCACCCTGCCCAACTACTCCCAGATCGCCGCGGTGACGGTCCGGAAGAATCCCTTTGAGAAGACCTCCTCCAAGAAGATCATCCGCAGCCGCTACTTCGAGAAGAAGCAGGAGGCCGTGCGGGAGGAGGAGGCAGCGGAGAAGCCGGAGAACGAGCTGCAGGAGCAGCTGTTCCACATGGTGTCGCAGGTGATCGGAAGCGACAGCTTCGGCATTAGGGACAACCTCTACGACAAGGGGCTGGACTCCCTGGGCAGCATTATCCTAGTGGAGGAGATCCGGAAGCAGCTGGGGAAGACCATCACCTTCCACGATCTCCTGAAAAACGGCAGCATCGTCCGCATGGAGCAGCTCCTGTCCGGCATGAACAGCTCCGCCGAGAGCTACCCGCCGGAGAAGGTGTACCCCCTCACCAACATCCAGAAGTACTTCGCCTACGTGATCCGGGGCAACACCACCGGGAACCTGCCCTTCACCTTCGAGCTGGACGAGACGGTGGACCTGCCCCGCCTGAAGCGGGCCATCGAGACGGTGATCGACGCCCACCCGGGGCTCAAGGGCAACATCCACTTCAACGGGAAAGAGATGATGCTCTACCGGAACGACGCCCGGAAGGTGGACATCCCCATCACCCGCGTGTCTGACGAGGAGTGGCCCGCGGTGAAGGAGACGCTCCTCAGGGCCTTCCGCTACACGGAGGATGACGACCTGTTCCACATCGGCATCTGGGAGACGGATTCCTCCCGCTACCTGCTGTTCGACGTGGCCCACATCATGGGTGACGGCATCACCATGAACATTCTCCTGGAGGATGTGAACCGGGCCTACGCGGGCGAGCCCGTGGAGCGGGAGACCTACACCTTCTACGACTACATCGTGGACTTCAGGAAGCGGGAGGATGCCGGGATCCACAAGCAGAACGTCCGCTACTACGACGAGCTGCTGAAGGGAAGCCGTATGAGCCGCAGCATCCTGAACAGGAAGGAGAAGCTGGACCTCTCAAAGGCGGAGCAGAACGTGATCCGCCGGCGCTTTGACCGGCTGGTGAAGCTGAAGGTCCAGTATTTCTGCCGGCAGCACGGCATCTCAGAGAACGTGCTGTTCCTGACGGCCTTCAACTACTGCGTGATGCTCTTCTCCAACGAGAAGGACGTGTTCACGGATTCCATTCACGGCGGCCGCACGGACGGGCGCTGGCGCAGGGTCGCCGGTCCCCTGTTCCTGACCTACCACTGCCGCTACCAGGTGATCCCCCACGAGACCACCGTGGGCCTCCTGACCCGCATGGGCAAGCAGGTGATGGACACCATGCAGTGCTTCATCTCCGTGCCGAGAGAGGGAGAGATGTTCTTCCAGTACCAGGGGGACATCATCAATATCCGGGAGGTGGCGGGGGCCCCCGCGAAGCCGGTGCACCTGCAGCTGGATTCCCTGCCCTTCCACATGCAGGTCATGTCGGACGAAAAGGGCTGGTACACGGAGCTCCGCTACTGGGAGAACCGCTTTGACCCGGCGCTTCTGGACATTTTCCTCACCAGCTACGAGCACGTGCTTTTAGCCATGCTGGAGGAGCGCTCCGCAAGGCGGCTGAAGAAGCACCTGCCGGAGAACCTGTTCCCCGCGGGGTATTTCACGACGGCGGGTGAGCTGAACCGGGAGTACATGGAGATGAAGGGCGCCGAAAGCATGGCGGGAAAGCGGCGGGCTGCCATGTTCCAGCTGCTTCCGGAGCTGCCAGACGACGAGAAGGTCCGGGTCTACGTGCTGGACGAGCGCTACAACAAGAAGCCCTTCGGCGCTTGGGGACGCCTCTACCTCCACGGTGTGAAGCCCGCCTTCCCGGCGGATGAGATCGCGAGCCCATTCACCCCCGGAACCCTCTATGACACCGGCGTCGAGGCCAGAATTCTGCCGGACGGCCGGATCGACTTCCTGGAGAACAGCGGCCGCATTGTCCTGACAGACGGGGCCCACGGCCGCCGCTACTACGACCTGGGAGCCCTGGAAAAGGCCCTCTCCTCCATGCCGAACCTGGAGGCCGTGCGGGCCTACCTCACCTACAGCCCGGAGATCAACGAGATGAAGCTGGAGATGGACGTGGAGACCCGGAACGACGTGTTCATCAACCGCCTGCGCTCCGTTGCCGGGGGAAGCCTCGGGGAGCAGATGGTGCCCGCGGTGGTGAATATCAGGAGTCATTGAAACGACCTGTTCTGAATATTAAGAGACGCCGCACCTCCTGGTGCGGCGTCTACTGTCATAAGGATGAGCGGTCAGCCGGCGGGGATCAGCGGTAATTCTCGCCGCTTCCGTTGATGTAGTAGCCGTCCACGGTCTGGTTATGATATAGGGAAACCCGGGCTGCAATCACTTTGTTTTTCGGGGGCCTGATTTCTTAAGGGGCCTTCAGCTTTTCGTCACAGCATCTTCACAACTGATTCAGACAGATTTTAGCTTCCTCCGATATGCTTATGCCATCGATCGATAGCAACGAAACCAGACACAATTGTTTTGATATTTGGTGCAGACAATCTGAAGGCGTGACTGGAGTACACGGTCAGAGGTCCTGAACGCAGGATATGGTCTGAGTACACGATCGAAGTACATGATCAGAGGGCATGCCGATGGTGCACGACAAAACAGCATGACAGGAGGAAACAGACTATGATGAAATCGATGAAGAAGAAGGTTGTCGGGGCGATGCTTGGTCTCTGCGTGGCAGCTGCAGCGGTGCCTGCCGCCACAAGCTTTGCGGCGACGAAATCGACGGGAGTTACCCAGACTGCAGAGCATAAGCCGGGGCAGAGGAACGGCCAGAAGAACGGGCAGAAGAACGGGCAGAAGAACGGGCAGAAGAACGGGCAGCAGGCGCTCGGTGAGAATGGAAAGGGCCGCGGCGGCAGAATGCGCAGCCTCCCCGTGGACGAGCTGGTGCAGGACGGCGTGATCTCCAAGGAGACCGGGGAGAAGATCCAGAAGTGGATGGAGGAGAAGCGGACAGAGCGGCAGCAGAGCGCAGGTAAGACCACGGACGGAACCGCCAGTGAAAAGAAGGCGAAACCGGAGAAGCCGTCGAACACCACGGACGGAACACAGAAAGAGAAGAAGCAGCGTCCGGCAAATGCCGGCAGCGCGAACGGCACAGATACGTCTGCCGGAGAGAAGAAAGCGAGACCGGAGCGGAATTCAGACGGCACGAAGAAAGAGAAGTCGGAGAAATCCACCGGAAGCACGGATGCCAGTACCTCTGACTCGAAGACCGCGGGAAAGAGTGCCAGCGGCAGCGCAAATGGCGGGCAGAAGGCCGGCAGATCTGATGGAGCGGGCGCCAGAGGCGGATTCAGCGACGACATGCTGAAGGAGCTGGTGGATGCCGGAATCCTGAACCAGAAGGAAGCGAACGCCATCCAGGAGAAGTACAGCAAGGGAAATGACGCGGCGTAAACTGATAGCATCAGAAGCCGAAGATTATCGAGAACTTTGTTTGATCGCTGAAAAATAATATGCTATGATTAACAATGCGTGAGAACCATGCATGGTAGCCGGGGGGCAAATCCTCCGGCTTTTTTCGTGTGCAAAATATTACGCGGTAATATGAGGATGTGGCTTGCCGGTGATTTGCGTATGGTGAAGCGTGGATTTTAAGAATTCTGACATACCTGGGGAGGGTATCTTGGCGCGCAACGGCATAGACGATTGAGACTTTGAAAAAAACTATGCCAAAAATCAAGGGACCAGGCATAGAATTTTTGAAATTTCTGAAATCCTATGCCCCGGGATCTTGGAATTGTCATCAAAAGCGTGAAACAGGACGCATTTATAGGGGAGGAGGCGAGGACTCGGCATAGATAATTCAAGAATTATTCAGATCTATGCCATAGGCAAAATTGACTGGCATAGATATTTCTGAAGTGATTCATATCTATGCCAGGAGCAAATCGGCTGGCATAGATATATGCAAAATCACTGGAATATATGCTGTGTCTCAGAGATGTCGTAGTGATAACTGATATGGAGCAGGAAAGGAGCAAAAGAATGCTTGAAACAGGCAGGACCAGGCAGATATCGGGATTTAAGGAGTACAGAAATGTGAAGCAAAAACTTAAGGCCGAAATAGAGCAGCTGGAACAAATCATCAAGACTGCTGGGGGGCGTCTGCAAAAAGCGCCGGAGGGCTCAGTCCGTATGATCCGACATGGGAAAGGGTACCAGTTTTATCTGAGAGAGGATCCTGCGGATAAGAATGGACGATATCTTGATGTTTCCCGAAGAAAGCTGGCAATTACCCTGATACAGAAAAAATATGACTGCCGGGTTCTTGCAGCAGCACAGAAACAGTTATCTGAGATAAACAGATTCCTGAAGCGGTATGATCCGGACTGGCTGAAGAAGATCTATGATTCTCTTCCCGGATTTCAGAGAGGCAGCATTATTCCTTTTGAGATCTCAGATATGGATTATATCATTCAGTGGAATTCATGTGTTTATGAGCGGAAACCCTTCGCGGATGGCGCTCCGGTGCACCATACGGGAAAGGGAGTCCGCGTGCGTTCTAAGTCTGAGGTGATGATTGCGAATGCTCTTGAGGCGGAGGGAATTCCGTACAGATATGAGTATCCCCTTAAGCTTGATGGTATATGGATCCACCCGGATTTTACGGTGCTGAGAAAGTCAGACCGGAAGGAGTTTCTTTGGGAACATCTTGGCATGATGGACGATGCTGAGTATTGTCAGAGAGCCCTGCAGAGAATATGGACTTACGAAAACAATGGAATTATGCCCGGAAGAGATCTGATCCTCACCTCAGAGACTTCCAGGCATCCGCTCAATCTCTCTGTTATCAGGAAATACATTCAGTCACTCTGTGTTTGAAAAAGATGCCGGGGCTGCAGAGACTTATGTGCCTGCAGATAATAGCTGCAGAAAATAGAAACCTCACCGGATAGCGCTTCCTGCGATGCGGTGCTATAATCAATCGAAGCAGGCGCGCTGCACAATATAAAAGACAGCAGCGCAGCATGCGCGCTGCACGATAAAAAACAGCAGCGCAACCAGACAGCTCAGCGGTGACAGTGCTGTCAGGATGGCAAGGCTATGACTGGCAAGGGGGGTAAGCAGCGATGACCTTTTTCTCGATGACTATGGATGATTTCACGGCAGTACACTGGTCAGAGCTCCTGCTCCGTCTTGTGATTGCCGCCCTCTGCGGTTCCCTGGTGGGACTGGAGCGCAGCAGGAGATTCAAGGACGCGGGAATCAGGACCCACAGCCTGGTGGCCTGCGCCGCTGCGCTCCTTATGATCGTCTCCAAATACGGATTCACGGATCTGGAGCAGGCGGGAATGTTTTTCCCGGGGACGAGGGGAGCTGATCCGGCCCGGATTGCGGCCCAGGTCGTCAGCGGCGTCAGCTTTTTGGGCGCCGGAATCATTTACCGCGACAGGAATTTCACGACAAAAGGGCTGACCACAGCCGCGGGAATCTGGGCAGTTGCGGCCATCGGCCTCGCCGTCGGCGCAGGGCTGTATCTCGTTGGCGTTTTTACCACTGTCTACATCGTGATCCTGCAGTATTTCCTGCATAAGATCGCCGTGGGGAATGAGCGAAACTCGGACGTTCATCTGGACCTTGTGCTGAACAATGGCTCAACTTACCAGCAGCGGCTCATGGACAAGCTGAAGGAGTGGGATGCCCTGGTCATGGAGACGCAGATGCGCAGGGAGGACGAGACCCACACCAGGTATATTCTCTCCCTGAAGCTGAATATGGATATCACGGACGACATGCTCTATCAGGTGCTGTCAGAGAACGGGGAGATTTCGTCCATCAAGCTGACCAGAGACATCTGAGCAGGCAGCGGTCCGGAGCAGACCGGTTGCAGCCGCGCCCAGGCACACCAGCACGAAAGGCCGCGCCCGGGCACATCAGCACGAAATGTCGCTTCTCAGGCGACCACTTCCTGAGAGAAAAACCCTATCATGTGAACAGAGGAAGAAACAATTCCGAGATCACGTGACAGGGTCATTTTTTTGACGGAAAGGAGCGAATCATGAGACAGGGACTGACTGAGCTGGTATTCATTCTGGACAGAAGCGGGTCCATGGCGGGCCTGGAATCGGACACCATCGGGGGCTTCAACGGCACGATTGAGAAACAGAAGAAGGAGGAGGGAGAGGCGCTGGTATCCACGGTGCTGTTCAATCATACCAGCAAAGTGATTCACGACCGGGTGGATCTCCGGAAGATCCCGAAAATGACGGAAAAGGACTACAGCGTGGGAGGGTGTACAGCCCTGGTAGACGCCATCGGCCGCGCCATTCACCATATCAAAAATGTGCAGAAGTACATCCGGGAGGAGGACCGGCCGGAGCACACCCTCTTCGTGATTACCACGGACGGGCTGGAAAACGCGAGTCACGAGTATTCCAGCGACCAGGTGAAGAAGATGATTGAACAGCAGAAGGAGACCGCGGGCTGGGAGTTCCTGTTCCTGGGGGCCAACATTGACGCGGTGGAAACGGCCAGGTCCTTTGGAATTGAGGAGGATCACACCGTCAATTTCCTGGCGGACGCGGAGGGAATCCAGTTCAGCAACCAGATGGTCTGCGAGGCGGTGACGTATCACAGAAGGGGAGTGGGCATCGGAAAGGCCTGGAAGGAGAAGGCAGAGTCGGATTACCGGAAGCGGTCCACAAAGTGACCTGCCGCGGTTTCCGTCACCATTCCCTGCCGTACGCCGCGTTTCCAGCGTACTCCTTTTTCAGCGTCAGGTACAGCGCCGCGTTGGTGCTCTGGACATAGGGGTTGGTCCAGAAGACCAGCACCAGGCCGAAGGTGATGAGGCCCAGCAGCGCCCAGCCGATGAAGGAGAGATCCAGGAGGAAGGCCTGGAACTTATGGCCTTTCATCATCCGCCGCGACAGTTCGATGACCTGTCTGGGAGAGAGCTCCGGGTGGTCGGTCAGGATGTAGGGCACCAGGCGGTAGGAGTAGCACTTCACGATGCCCGGAATGAAGAAGAGCAGGAACCAGAGCAGCAGGAAGACATCCCGCAAAAGGAGCGTGAGAAAGGTCCTGCCGAAATCGTGGAAGCCGCTCAGGACCAGGTCAAAGGAAGCCCCATCCCGCTGCACGTTTTCGCGGAAAAAGCTGTAGCAGCCCACGGCCAGCGGGTTGGTGAGAAAGATCCTGATCAGGAGGGCGATGGCCAGCACGCTGATGGAGAGGCCGGCGGCTAGGATCCAGACCCAGGCGGGCAGGCCCGCGAGGCTGTTGGCGGCCGAGTTCACGTCGATGTCGGCGCTTTGGCCGCTGTGAACGGACGGGCCGATCCTGCGGGTCACCGTGAAACTGGTGGTCAGAAGCCCGAGGATGAAGGCCGCCCCGACGCAGGGCCAGTAGTTCGCCCTGAAGGCGGATTTGCCGATCTGCTTGACTTCCGAAATGCTCCACATAATGATTCCTCCTTTCCGGAAGCGGCATTCAGGCGGTTTTGCTTCCGGTCAAGTCTATCATAGCGCTCCTTCTGTCACAGAAGAAGCACTGAAGCGCGACAGGAATCGTCGATGATTTCCCTCAATGAGTTCAGTCTCTCACAAATTCGCAGACGGAGGGTGCCAGGCCGATTCCCTCGTTCCAGACCAGGACCCCGTCTCTGGTAAGGGACGCGGAGCCCGCAGCGTTCTGGTACAGGATCGTCATCTGCTGGTTTCCGGCCGCGTCTGTGACCACGTCCATGCACTGGCCGTCGGTGTAGCTGAGAAGGCCGGTCCCGCTGTCGTACTGGGCGGTGAAGTTCCAGACCCGGGTCAGGCTGGCCCCGCTGCCCCAGAGGACCGTCATGTCGTACTGCCCGGGCTCCCCGGTGGAAACGGCGCTTAAGTGCGCCCTGCTGCTGACCCGGTCGGTCCAGTCCCCGGAGAGGTCCTGGGCGAGGAGCACGTCAAGCTGCTCCGCCGGAACCGTGATGGTCTCCGCATCCACCTCGGTTACCCGCGCAGAGAGGGATGTGAGGTCTGCCGCGGCGTCGGCCTCCACCGGCCGGTACTGGGGGACAATGAGCTCCGGATATTCCCGGAAGTTTAAGTCGGCGGTGATGGGACCGAAGGCGTAGTACATCAGCGCGTAGGCGTCGAAGTACACGTGGAAGCCGTAGGAGTCGATGGTCCAGACGAGCCCGCCGTCTGCCACGGCCGCTTCGATCACCGGGAGCATGCTGCGGCGGTCGGCTGCCGTAAAGGGGGAGGTGCCGTCGATGGCCTCCAGGTGGTCCAGAATGAGTCTGGGCAGGGCCTTCATGTTGTCGATCCCGTTGATGACATCTGCCAGGGGAAGCTGCTCCCCTGTCTGGGTGTCATACATGGAGGACTCGCACCAGGTGAAGGGGTGCGGGCCGCCGTAATACTGCCATTTTTCCGTCAGGAGATTGACCGCCCGGCTGTCGGCCCGGACCACCAGGGTGTGCCACTCCTCGTTGTTGGAGGTGAACAGGTCTGTGCCTGCTTCCGCGGCGAATTTCCAGGCCTCGGCAAGGGTGGCGTTCGCCTTCTGTTCCGTCTCGAGGGCATCTGCCTGCAGGGTCGCCGCCAGCGCCGGGTAGACAGCGGCGCTCTCCGGCTGAAGGGCCACCTCGCTCCAGGCGACCCAGGCGAGGGGGAAGCTGTCGCCGGACTCGTCCCGTACCAGCCGGTCCCCGGACTCACTCCGGTGATTTGTCACCAGCAGGCGGGGGGCCGTCTCCGCGGCGAAGGCGTCTGTGGCACCAATGGCGGCGCAGGGCGCGGAGAGCGGGGACAGCAGGGAGCCGAGGGCAAGTGCCCCGGAGAGCAGGACTGCAGAAGCTGCAAAGGTTCGGTGTTTCATAAATGGCCTCCTTTGAGGATACCAGTCCGTTGATGGCAGTTTGATCATAGCAGATTCCGGCGGGCCGCGGCATCGTCCTTTTGGTCGTTTTTCTCCGCGGGAAATCCCGTTTCCATTTCCCTGTCGTCAGAGTATATAATGATTACAGCGCCAAAGGTACCGAGGCCACGTAACAACGCGCAATCTGCTTTTGGCGGCCAAATCATACCATGATTCCAATACACCCAGAGAAAGGATCCCTGTGATGGAACAGTTTGTTATTCAGAAACCCGACGGCCACGAGATGTCCTGCATGAAGGAGGCACCGGCGAATCCCGAGGGCATTGTCATCGCGGTTCACGGCTTTGCCAGCAGCATGGCGAGTCCCACCTATACCCTACTCATGAGGAGGATGCCGGAGGCGAATCTCGGGGTGGTGGCCTTCGACCTGCCCGGCCACGGGAGCCGGGAATCGCTGCAGGAGGAGCTCCGCATCGAGGGCGCCCTGGACAGCATCGCCGCGGCAGAGCGGTACGCGACGGAGCAGTGGCCCGAGGCCGACATCTTCTATTTCGGCTCCAGCTTCGGGGCCTATTTGCTGTGCCTGTACATCAGCCGCAGGCCTCACAGGGGGAGAAGGGTCTTCCTCCGCAGCGCCGCCGTAAACATGCCGGAGCTTTTCGTGCCCCGCAATCCCACAGAGGAGGACCTGAAGGCGATCCGGGAGATGGAGGAGCGGGGCTACGTGGACGTGGTGTCGGAGGGGCACCAGCCGGTGCGCATCAGCGTTGCCATGTACCGGGACTTTGAGCGGACCGACCTGTTCCAGTGCTTCTCGCCGGAAGCCTACGGGCCCCATGAGATCGAGATGGTCCACGGGACGGAGGACCAGGTGATTGATCCGGCGCAGGCGGAGCTCTTCGCGGAGAAATTTGACCTTTCCATCACCTATTTCCCTGGAGAGGGGCACACCCTTTCCAATGACCAGGGGACCCCGGACCGGGTGGCGGACCTGGCGCTCCAGCTGTACCGGGGATAAGTGACGAAAGGGGCTCACCGCAGTGGGGGATGCCCCCGCCTCTATAGGCGGTGGGTTAATCAAATCAGCCGCAGTGGCGGGTAGCAATCCCCCACTGCGGTGAGCCTCCGGCGGATCGCAGGTCAGGACAGAGGAACGCGCGC
>Ga0256404_1012622_pt1 | contig 10941 bp, 7 predicted proteins | sample RumenRJG_01DNA_FD_185990 | JGI IMG/M metagenome (GOLD analysis project Ga0256404, IMG submission 185990) | Bovine rumen microbial communities from Lethbridge, Alberta, Canada - RJG_01 | ecosystem: Host-associated > Mammals > Digestive system > Stomach > Rumen | place: Canada: Alberta | collected...
TAGTCCTGAATGCCTTTATATTCCTCTAGCGGCTTTAAGTACTGCAGATCGTGCGGCTCCAGAAGCAGTCCGACCAGTCCCAGAGAAAGGACAGTCTTCAGCGTGGACGCTTTCCATTCCGTTTCCCTGTTGATCTTATCGATCACTAAGAAGAAGAACAGGGTGGTCGCAATATAGAGGTATGTTTTCATATACCGGTCAAAGCTCACCAGGTTGGTGGACTGGTATTGGTTGTAGATTGAAGTAAAGAGGTAAATTCTTGCCACGGCATAGGCGAAGGCGCCAAAGAGATACACTGCCGGGAAGAGGATGGCGGCGCTCTTGTCTTTTAAGTAGAACCGGAAGGTCACAAAGAAGACAATGCACATCAGTAGCACATAGCTTACATAAGTGAACGCAAACGGCCGCAAAACCAGCGGACGGTGGAAGCAGCAGTCGATAAAGAGCTGGACAATGCTGTATTTCTCACTGTTCGGATCGGTGATGTAGCTGTAGAAGCGCAGCAGGCGCTCGGAGCTGATCAGCGTCTCCATGGAGCGGTGCATGATCTTCGCATAGAGGAACCAGCTGCCGTAAATCAGTAACGGTAACCCGACAATCAGCAATACGGAGCGAATGATCGTTTCCTTTTTGATCTTCTTTTCGATGACGGCTTCCGCAATCATCAAGAGGATCAGGAAGAGGATCACCAGTGCCGCAAAGGCGATGCCGGTCTGTTTTAAGAGTAAGAGTGCCGTGATCGAGAGAATCACGTTGATCAGAGAGAAGGCGGTCCATTTCTCTGACGTATAAGCGACATAGAAGCAGTAGGCGGTCATTAAGCCTAACGGGAAATCAACATAAATCGTATTGTAGATGTGCGGGATATCTCCGTCGGTCGGTGTGATGCTGATGCAGCAGCCAAGCAGAATGAAAATCGCCACCTGCAGTACCGCCTTTGCGATATCGGCCGGTTTCTTTATGGACAGATTCCGTAAGAGCGGCAGATAGAGCACCAGGCAGAATGTCGTCAGAGCCCGGAAGCAGTAGCCTTCCGCAAAGCCCCTTCCGAAGTAGCAGAAGAGCAGCTCCACAATCGTTAAAAACGGCGGGTAGGTGCGGTTGGCGTAAAGGGATCTCTCTGAGATGAAGGAATCGTACTTGAAGTCTTCCCGTACCTGCAGTCCCCAGTTCCAGAATTCATCGGCAATGGAGAAGCCGCGGTAGCGCTGCATGAAGAAGATGTAGACAAACAGGATCACGTAGGCAAGAAAGCCCAGCGTGATGTAGTTTTCCGCAAACTCCCTGAACTCGTCCCGCTTCTTAATGAAACGGTAGAGAAGCAGCAGGAAGAAAGCTGCCGCTAACAGATAAGAAAAATAGTATCCGTAGGAGATGTGATTGAACAGCCCGAACAGATACAGGCACAGTGCTCCGAAAATGTAGGTTAAAGGAATCGTCTCTTCGAATTTCTTTTTGAAGAGAAGAACCCAGAGTCCGTTAACGGAGAGTGACCAGAATAATCCAATAACTAATGACATACCTTGATTATACTATAGGGCGAATCTTTTCTCTATAAGGGAAGAGATGATTAATTGGGCGGAATGGTTTATAATTGTTACAGGTATTTCTATGGATTTTTCAAGTACGCTCTTTGTATTTTATTTTCTGCCCATCTCCGTCGCGGGATACTTTTTGTGCCATCGCTTCCTGAGCAGGGCGGAGAATATTTATTTGATCCTGATCAGCTTCCTGTTCTATGGCTGGACGGATTACAAAAGCGTGCTTTTTTTACTGGTCATTTCTCTGTTGCTGTACGGGTACGGGAAGATTGCCGAAGGAAAGAAGAACAAGGCACTTCTGTTTGGCGGCCTTGTGCTTCTGTTAGGAATTCTCGGCTACTTCAAATACATCAATTTTGTCATCAGTAACCTCAACCGCTTCCTGAAGATGGCGATACAGCCACGGGAACTCATTGTTCCGCTGGGCATCTCCTTTGTCATCTTTGAGGCGATCTCATATTTGGTGGATGTCTATCGCGGGGTGCGGGTCGGTTCGCTTACGGAAGTATTCCTGTTTGTTTCCTTATTTACCAAGGTCACTTCCGGTCCGATCCTCAGTTGGAAACGCTTTGAGAAGCAGACCAAAAACAGAGAGTGCAACCTTACCACCATTACCGACGGAGCCGAGGAAGTTATCTTCGGCTTGGCCAAGAAGGTATTGGTGGCGGATATATTGGGAGCGGCATCGTATGCCATTACCAGCCGCTTCACCAAAGGCGCCATCGATGCGGCAAGCGCGTATCTGGCAGCGTTATGTTACATGGTGCAGATCTACTACGACTTCAGCGGTTACAGCAATATTGCGATCGGGATCAGCAGAATGTTCGGCTTTAGAGTGGAGAAGAACTTCAATGAGCCGTACCGTTCCACTTCAATCAGTGAATTCTGGCGCAGATGGCATATCTCGCTCGGCACCTGGTTCCGCGAATATCTCTATATTCCGCTGGGCGGAAACCGCAGACATGTTCTGATCAATCTGTTTGTCGTCTTCCTCTGCACGGGAGTCTGGCACGGAGCCGGATGGAACTATATTCTGTGGGGCGTCATGAATGGGGTCTTAGTGGTTCTGGAACGTCTGGTCCGGGAGAAGAAATGGTATCAGAAGATTCCGGCAGTTCTGAAGCAGGCCTTCGTCCTGGTCTTTCTCTATGTTTCCTGGATCTTCTTCTCCAACCCTTCACTGGGAGAGATCAAGTGGTTCTTCTTAGTGATGCTGGGATACAACCGCAATAACTTTATCAATTTCACATGGAAGTACTATCTGAACAATCAGATCATCTTCCTGTTACTCTTTGCGATTATCAACGATGTGCTTTTACCGCTCTCCTATAAGGAAAAGGTAACAGCGTTCTTCCAAAAGGATGAGGCACATGTGTGCGTGAAGTACTGCCTGGAGGCGGTTCTTCTGATCCTTACCATTATCTATATGGTCAATTCGACTTACAGTCCGTTTATTTACTACAAATTCTAAAGATTTATGAAAAAAGCACGTTGGTTCTTCTTAGTACTGATACTCATGATTCTGCTGATTCCGGCAGGACTCTTTCAGCGTGCCAAAAACTACTATTCCGATATCGATAACCGCAATCTCGCGGAACTGAGTTCCCCGACGGATTTCGATACGCTGACCAGAGAACTGAAGACCTATACCAATGAGCGGATCGGGTTACGGAATGAGATGATCTACACCTACAACCTTTTGAATATGAAGCTGTTCGGTGTGTTCTCCCATCCGGACTATGAGCTGGGGAAAAACGGGGAGTTCTTCCCGGATATCATTGAGAATCAGTATTACGATGCCTACCGTCAGACTTTTGTGACGGCACTGGATAAGATGAACAAGTACTGTGAAGCGAGAGGCATCAAATTCTATCTGCTCTTTGATCCGAACAAGATCTCCATCTATCCGGAGAATATGCCGGAAGGGGTCAACTATACCTCGCAGTGGGTGGAGGATTTCTTCCACGGCTGCGATGAGATCGGGCTGACCTATATCAATAACTACGAATACTTCAAGGAAATCAAGGATGAAGTGAAACTGTATAACTCCAAGGAGGATGTGACCCACTGGAACGACATGGGTGCCTTCCTTGGCTGCAATCATGCCTTACGTGTGATCCAAAAGGACTTCCCGGCTGTGGAAGAGAACCGTTTGGAGGATATGGAAGTCGGTACGGAACTGATCCATACCCTGCAGAATTCCAACTACGTGATCGATGAAACGGTCCCGAAGATCGAAATGGAAACGACCTGGGTCAATCAGGGGGAGGCGGAAGGCGCGGTCCTGCAGAAAGACAGCACCTTCGCAAACTTTGCGCACTTTGTGACGACTAACGAAGCCGACAAAGTCAAACCGAAGATCCTGGCTTTTGAAGGATCCTACATGTACGGCGGAAACCACCATGCCTTTTTGATCCGTCAGAGCAGTGAATACATCACCATCCATAACTACCGGAATGTATTGAACCTGCCGTATTACGTCAATGTCTTCCAGCCAGATCTGATCATCTTCGATGTGGCGGAATTTGTCTTTGCGGAATATTTCTTCCCGTCCAGCATCATGGGAAATATGATCTATATGCCCGGACTCTCCGAATTAAACTATCCGGAAGAAGCACTGGAATCTTTACAGGTGGAGATCACGGAATTCACACCGGAATATAAAAGAATCTATGCAGACGTGAATACCACGGAATATCCGTATGCTTACGTGGAGTTTAACGGAAAGGTTTACGACATGGAGATATTGGACAACCGCTACCATCTGATCACCTTAAGTGCGAATCTGAGCGGGGCGGATCGTCTGAAATTCTACTTTGCGGATGAGAACGCTAAGGTCATTAAGACGGCGGAATATATTCTTCCCTGAGTTTTTCGTTTATAATGGAGTTAGAAAAGGATCCTGGTATGTGTATGAATAAAGTTCTGATCATGGGCGGAAACGGTTTTCTCGGAAAGAACATTGCGTCCTATTTCCAAACAAAAGAGATTCCCGTGGCCGTTTATGACGTAACCGCTGTGGAAAATAGTTCCCTGAAATCCTATCAGGGAGATGTTTTTCATGATGGTAAACTGCCGGAGATCTTAAGCAATTACGATACGCTGATCTATCTGATCAGCACGGTTTCTCCGAAGAAATCGATGGATGAGCCGGAAAGCGCCTATACCAATGACATTCCGATGTTATTACGGACATTGGACTTAGCAAAAGAAGCCAGCGTGAAGCGCGTCATCTTTGCGTCCAGCGGAGGCACCATTTACGGAGAAGGCGAAGGAAGGGAATTAAAAGAAGACAGCGATACCCATCCGATCAACCACTACGCCATTGCCAAGCTGGCAGCGGAGAAGATTCTTCTGATGTACAATGAGCGCTACGGCATGGAAAATGTCATCCTGCGCATCGGAAACCCGTACGGCATGGGACAGAATCCCAAGAGCGGTGTCGGGGCTCTGACCATCTTTACCAACAGGATCTTAAACGGGGAAGAAATTCTTCTTTATGCCGATCCTCAAAGCCGCAGGGACTACCTCTCGGCAGAGAAGGTGGCGGAAGCGTTCTGCCTGGCATACGGTTACAGATTTGATAAGGAAGTCACACCGGTCTTCAATATCGGCAGCGGGAAAGGCTATACGCTATTGGAACTGATTGCCTTAATTGAAGAGACGCTCAATACCAAAGCGAAGGTCCGCATCATTGAAGCGCGCGGGTATGATGTGAAATGCAACGTCCTCAACGTCGAGAAGGCGAAGAAGTATCTGAACTATCAGCCGGAAGAGGATGAAAAAGAAAAAATGAAGGAATATATCCTTCAGTTGAAAGAGAAAAAATAAGAGAGCAGAAATGCTCTCTTTATCGTTTTGAGAATATCCAGGCCGACAGATCGTAAAGCGGCTTGTTTAATATGCGGAAATAGCGGTGCTTCATGCCCGGTAAATCCTTGAGATAATGATTCTTCCGCCAGGCAGGGAAGGTGGTATTTAACGTGCTCCAGAGAAGCTCCAGAGCTTCTTTGCGTTCCGCTGGATCTTTGATCTTGCTGGTGGAGACAAACGGGTTGCCTAAGCAGAAGCGGATATAGACATATTCGATCTCATCCCGGTAGGAATCGAAGGCTCCTTTTTCATAGAAGTAGTTCTTCAAGTGTTCCAGCATGTAAACGGCATCCAGTGTCATTTTGTTGTGGGTGTTGGTCATGGAGTTCGAGCGCTGCACGTAGTGGATGAGCGGCTCTTTCCGCCACGCCATTTTCGGCGCATGGTAAGCCATGTGCGTTAAGTAGAAGCTGTCCTCGTAGCGGCGGTGATCCGGGAAGGAGAAGTCCAGCGAATCCAGGAAGGATTTTTTGTAGATCTTATTCCAAAGAATCCCGAAGAAGCGCGTCAGCATCTCCTTGGTTCCCTGATACGGATACTCCTCGCGGGGCTCTTCATGATCCTCGAATGTCAGGAAGTAGTTGCAGCAGGCAACATCGCAGTCTGTTTCCTTTGCCAGTTCGTAAAGCTTTTCAAACATGTCTTTTTCCACGTAGTCATCGCTGTCCACAAAGCCGATGTATTCGCCGGTTGCCTTGGCCAAACCGTAATTGCGGACCGTGGCGATGCCGCCGTTTTCCTTTGTAAAGGCGCGGATGCGGGAATCTTTCGCAGCGTACTCGTCAATGATGGCCTGGGAGTTGTCCGGAGAGCCGTCATTGATGACTAAAACCTCAATATCCTGCAATGTCTGCATGACTAAAGAATCCAGACATTTTCTGAGATAGTTTTCCACATTGTAAACCGGTACGATGATGCTGATTTTCGGCATAACTATTTCTTTCTGAAGACCCACTTTCCAAAGATATAATTCACAACGGTCACGATGACCTGTTTGGCAAACTGAACGATGACGTCATTGATATGGAATACCTTGACCCCTAAGAACATGACGATGTTGTCAATTAAAAGGGAGAAGAGTCTTCCGGAGACGAAGGAAACGAGTTCCTTAATGACCAGGGAAGTTTCCCAGCTCTTGCTTTCAAAGACAAAGAACTTGTTTGTCAGAAAAGCGAAGGCGACGGCGAAGACCCAGGACAGGTTGTTGGCAATCATTTCATCCAGATGGAATAATCTGGTGAAGATGAAATAGGTTCCCATGCTGACAACCGTGGTCAAAACACCGAAGATAATATAGGTAATGATTTCTTTATATTTCGTCCAATATTCTTTAATCATAAATAACTTCCATTTCTAATTAATCTACCGGATATAATTTTACATAATATTCATAGATAACTTCAATACGGTACATCTGATCCTGCTTCAATTCTTCATCGGTGACCATTTCCCAGAAGCGGTCAAACGTGGAATCCACGTCGCAGATATAGATGTAGTTATAGTCATACATTAACTGCCAGAAGTCGTTTTCCCAATGCGGAACACCGATATCGTAGCCGCCTTCATCCAGCGGATAGGAGATATCCAGATAGTAGATATCCTTCGCGGAATCCAGATAATAGCGTAAGGCGCATTTTTTCAGGTTGTTGTTCTGGGAGATGACAACCAACCGGTCTTCTTCCCCGAGCTTATTTGCCTGTTTGACATAGTTTTCAATGGCTTCATCGTAGGCATTTTCATAGTGCCAGTGCGGGATGCTCTGCCGCAGTGTTCCCGGACGGATGAAGAGGACCAGAAGCGCGATGCCGATCAGTTCCTTCTTCCAGGATAATTTCATGGACTTCGCATAAATCATGGCGATAAAGGCAATGCCGAATAAAAGATACATTAAGGCATAGCGGTCATACATCGTTAAGGACGGACCTTCGAGATAACCGAAGTCAAAGGTGTAGCTCAGTAAAAGCGCATAGGCGTAACCCATGGCACCGCCGAAATAGAAGAGGGCGGAAAGGAGTGCTTCCTTCCTCTCTTCCTTATGCAGGATTCCATAGAGGGCAATGATTGCTGTAAGAATGATAGATGCCCGGAGATAGGAAAGGGAGATCGGCTGTAAGAGCAGACCGCGGTGCAGGAAAGCTTCCAGATAGTTACGGATGATCGTTGTTTCCAGTTCCGGTAAGGCGTTTTGGAAATACTTGAGGATCACCAGGAAGTCGTAGCGGTCAAAGCTGAATTTGGAAACCAGATCGTACATCTTCACTACCATATTCCATGACTGATAAGCCAGATACGGAAGAACGACAGGGAAGAGCATGCTCCAGTGAAGCTTCTTGCTGAAGAGCGCCTTGGCAATCATTGCGACCGTAAAGAGCAGCCAGAAAGCCAGGGAGATCTGCTTGGTTAAAATCAAAGCGCAGAGTAGCAATGTCAGCTGAAGCTGATCGCTGAGTTTTGCGGTATCCATGGTATAGATCAGATAGAAGATATAAGCCATCAGGTAGGCAATCGGCCAGTCCAGATAGATGGAGTTATAAACAAAGGTATTGTAGACAAGCCCCGGGGTATAGCCGATGGTCAGTCCGGTAAAGACAAAGAAGATGCATAAGAGAAGCTGATGAGCGATGTTCTCCTTCTTTTTAAAATCCAATACTTCCACGATTGGAAGGAAGAGTGAGAGTTCAAAGAAGTTCAAAGCCAGATAAACATATTTTTCCTGAAAGCCCTGTGCCATATGGCAGAAGAGCACTTCGTAAAGCGTGAAGAACGGCGGGTATTCCTTGTTGTACCACATGTTGGAAGCCGGAACGCTGTAGAAGGTGTCCAGCCGCCAGGATTCCTTTACCATAAAGCCCAGATGGGCGAATTCGTCAATGTAGTGGAACTGCCGGTTACAATGGAAGATCGCTAAAAGAATGTAAAGCACGATGCAGAAGAACATGCCGCTGTTATAGTAGCGGCTTTGAAATGCGTCGTCGTCTTTTTTGCGGTAAAGAAAAAAGAGGGCACTGAATGCGACTGCCAGAAGCAGGTAATACCCCCAGGAGAGATGATTCAGAAAACCCGCCAGATAAACAGTTAAGGTAGAGGTACACAGCGTGAGCGGAAAAGACTTACCGAAGGGTAAGCCGGTCAAAGCTACCATATAGCTGTTTAAAAGAACAAACAGAATGAGCGGAATCAGAATCATGATTATTTATTGATATCCTTCATGATGTCATTGACATGACATTCGAATAAGAACTTGGTCTGGTTTTTAATGGCATCCAGCACAATACCGATCACAAACGATAACAGAGAGATCAAAAACAGGCTGAAGCCGAAGATGGCAACACGCAGATTCGCAAACGCGCCCGCTGCAAGGTAGGCGTGGATCTGCGGAACGGTAATGCCAAGACCTAAAAGCAGACACAGAATGGAGACCAGGCTGAAGAAGAGCAGAGGTCTCTGGTCTTTTAACAGATTGAAGATCGTTAAAAGAACGCGGAAGCCGTCTTTGAAGGTGTTCAGCTTGGAGAAGCTGCCTTCCGGGCGGTCCCGGTAAATGATCGGAAGTTCCACGATCTTCATGCCGTAGTTGAGGGAGAAGATCGTCATTTCCGTTTCGATCTGGAAGCCGTCACTTAAGACCGGCATGCTTTTGACATATTTCTTGGAGAAGGCACGGTATCCTGTCATGATGTCGTTGATATGGGCATGGAACAGGGTATTGATCAGCCAGCGGACGAGGTTGTTTCCGAAGTTGTGGAAACCTCTCTTGTTTTCCTTGGCATAAGTGCCGTTGGATAAGCGGTCCCCGATGACCATGTCGGCTCTGCCGTCCAGTACCGGCTGGATCAGTTTGTCGACTTCTTCTGCCGGGTAGGTGTCATCGCCGTCCACCATGACATACACGTCCGCATCAATATCGCGGAACATGCTGCGGACCACGTTTCCTTTGCCCTGGGCATATTCGTCACGGACAATGGCGCCGGCACTGACGGCCAGCTCTCTGGTTTGATCCGTGGAATTGTTGTTATATACATAAATGTCAGCTTCCGGTAAAGCTTTCTGGAAATCCGTTACGACTTTGGTGACTGTCAGCTCCTCATTGTAACAGGGAACTAACACCGCGATTTTCTTCTCCATATGAAAACTCCTTATATATATCTATATTATATAGGAATCCGCGGATTATTGCAGAGAGAAATAACGAAAAGCATCCGTGAAGCTTCATTGACGAATGGGAAAATAGACTATAAAATTCAGTTATGGAGTTTAACCGTCTTCTTTTCATTATGGTCTATCTGCCAATTGTGATTGGCCTTTTTGTCCTGTGCAAAAAGAATGCGGTAAGAAACGGAATCATGCTGCTGTCATCCCTGGTGTTCTATTCACTGGGGGACTTCAGCCATCTCTGGGTATTGTTACTGCTGATCGGAATCACCTATCTTTTCGCCAGGCTGGTGGAGACAAAGAGGAAGCTCTATCCGCTCTATCTCTGCGTAGTGGTCGGGATTCTCTGTGTATTTAAGTACGGAACTTATCTGACGGAGCATCTCTCAGCCTATTTCCAAAGCCTGGATCCGTTTGCGATACTCATGCCGCTCGGGATCAGCTTCTTTACGTTCACATCTATTTCTTATGTGAGTGATGTCTATTACGGAACAATCAAAGCGGAGAAGAATCTTCTTCCGGTGGCGATGTATCTGTCCTTTTTCCCGACAGTCATCAGCGGACCGATTATGCGCTATGAGACGATCCGTGACTGGTACAAGAAGAAGGAAATCAATGCCGACAGCATTGCGAACGGTTTACGCCGCTTTATTATTGGCCTTTCTCAGAAGGTCATCTTTGCAAATCAATTGAACCAGGTCTCTACGGCAATCCTGATCGATCAGTCCAAGACATCGTTCCTTCTGGGAGCATACGGTGTGATTGCCTTTGCGATTCAGGAATTCTATGACTTTGCCGGTTACAGCAATATGGCCATCGGCATCGGGCAGATGCTCGGCGTCAGGATTCCGGAAAACTTTGATGCACCGTACTTCTCCGAAAGCATCAGCGAGTACTGGAGAAGATGGCATATCACCTTAGGTGCTTTCTTTAAGGATTATGTCTATATTCCGCTCGGAGGAAACCGCAAGGGGAACTTCCGGAAGTTTATCAATAACATGATCGTCTTTGTGATCTCCGGCATCTGGCACGGGGCAACCTTTGCCTTTGTGCTCTGGGGTATTATTAACGGTATCTTTGTGGCAGTGCGCTCCGTTGCAGCCGGCTTCTATGCCTCTGTCAGGGAGAAACTGCATATTGCGGAAGATGCCAAATGGTTCAAGGCATTCCGTATCTTACGGACGGATGCCATTGAATTCCTGTTAAGCGCTTTTGTCTTTAAATGCGTGACACGGGAGCAGCGTTCTGTTTTGTTTCGCGCCTTAACATTGCGCGGCAGCCGCTTCTCCATGTTCTATACCCGCCAGTTAGGTGTGTTGGGCTATCTGCCGCTTTTGGCTTTGGCCGTTGTCTTCCTCTTCCCAGAGTGGCGGAA
>Ga0256404_1012625_pt1 | contig 10939 bp, 5 predicted proteins | sample RumenRJG_01DNA_FD_185990 | JGI IMG/M metagenome (GOLD analysis project Ga0256404, IMG submission 185990) | Bovine rumen microbial communities from Lethbridge, Alberta, Canada - RJG_01 | ecosystem: Host-associated > Mammals > Digestive system > Stomach > Rumen | place: Canada: Alberta | collected...
AAGTGCTGGCCCACTTGGATTTCCCCAAATTATTTTTTGACAAATGGGTTATTGACGACGATGTACTGGATATGATTCTTTCAACAATGATTGATAAGAATATTTTGTTGGAAGTAAATACTTCTTATATTAATCATGATAGTTGTAATAAATCGGTGGCCGTTGCTCAGCGGCCACCATATTTTTGAACAACTGAATTTCTACGTTGCAAAAAAAACGATACTGCACCATGCAGTATCGTCTTCGCCATCTCAATACTCAGATGACCTTCTCGGTTTGCGCCTGATTGATCATGTCTCTGAAGGAGTCCAGGGATACGCCCAGCTCACCCAGAAAGTTAAGCTGATATCTGAGCTGCAGTCCTGTCAATATTGCTCGAAAGAGATTACAGTGCCCGCGGTCATGCATCTTAAGGGCCATTATCAGAGCCTGGTCAATCGAGATGCGTTGATCTTCATGTCTCATATAGTTTCCTCCATCAATCAAATTTTACTTAGCTAGCAAGAGGACGATCTTTTATAAATTGCCTGTTTTATAAAAAACTGACAGTTGTAAATAATAATCCTCTCCAAACTGGTAGTAATACATTAGTTAGAGTATCCAACTCATAAAAAAATGAAGTTTTTCTGATTAAGCTCGATGCTGACGGCATCGTTCAAGGGGATTGGGGCGCTTCCCCAACAAGCAATAGGTCTTTTGTGACACAAAGACACTGCTTGCATAGTAGCTATACTACCTTCAATGTGCTGAAGAAAGTGAATAAAATTTAGTGAATGCATCTCAAAAGGAACGCTTTTGGTTGATTTTTATGCTCTCCAATGGTATAGTATTACTGCGATACTAGCTATTTTTTGATTTGGGACAAAGATGCTATGCCGACAGAGGAAAAGGAGCCTTGTTTTATGAACAGAAAACCATACTCTTCTGCCATCAAGAAAACCCCTTTTAAGTATCCGATTGCAAAAAAGATTGCAAAGTTGATGCTAGAAGGGCTTGATTATGATGAGATTTACAAAAGATGTTTCGAAGAAAACTACATTGAGATTGATTCACTGGAGAGACGCAGAGAAGTTACGAACGTCGTCTACAACCGTCTGTGTTCTCTTGATGATTATTTGCTGAATGAATTCTACAGCGGAGATATTGCGACGTCCAAATACATACTTGTATATGCCATCGCCAAAACTGATTCTTTATTTTTTGATTTTCTGTTTGAGCGTTATAGGGATGCTCTTATGAATTCAGAAAGACATTATCTTTCAATAGATGACTTTGATGATTTTTTTGAAAGCAAAAAGCAGTCAGATCTGATTGTTTCGAAGTGGGGACAGTTTACTTTGCAGTGCCTTACAAAAGGATACCGCAATATCCTTGTTGAATCAGGGCTGGGAAGACGTGAAAGAAAAACAATTGTGGTTGAAAGAGTGATGATCCATCCTGCAGTTGAGGAACATATCGAAGTGATCGGGGACAAAGATTATTTAAAAGCAACGTTAGGTGGTGATTGAAATGGCTGAAAGATCTCTGAATGAAAGGTTTATTGATCTCGAGGATAGAATGATCAGCGTGGAAGCCTTAACCAGATATGGGACGGCGAATGATCTGCGCTTCTATATTTTTGATTACGCTCCAGCTGATGAATTACTGGTCCGTAAAGAAACAAAGAAACTGAAGGAGAGAAATCCCTCCATCATCGAATTCGATCTGTATGAAATGATGCTGCAGATTATTGAGGAAGAGGGGTATATGGAAGATGTGCTTCGCATGGAGAAGGATTATGATAAGGACCTTCTTCTGAGAGAGGTCTTCCAGCCGCTGCTCTCTGTGGAGGAAGAAGAAAACGCCTTTCTGGATAAGTTCAAGGAAGGCATAGCCGATGACGGGAACAGCATCGTGCTTATCACCGGAGTTGGAAAGGCTTTTCCGGTTGTCAGAAGCCATACGATACTCAATAACCTGCAGAGCATATTCCGAAGGAATCCAGTGGTTATGATGTATCCGGGCAGATATGAGATAAAAGAGAAAATGACGATGAGACTGTTTGAACGTCTCGACGATGATAATTATTACAGGGCATTCCCGCTGGTCGAAAGGAGAATTGGCAATGATTATTAAAGATCTCTTCAAAAAAGATATTACCCGTCCTATTCAGGGTGTGGTGACTATAGGAAATGAGGATGAAGAACAGAAGTGGCAGGAACTGGAAGAGTATGTCTGCACTGATGAGATCACAAAATCATTCCGTACATTTTTCCGTAGGTACCGCGAATCCATCAATCACCCGACCGAAAAAATCGGCGTATGGATCACTGGCTTCTTTGGATCCGGTAAATCTCACTTCTTGAAGATCCTTGGATATATTCTCGAAAACGAAGAAGTGGCAGGTGTAAACGCTGCAGATTATTTTGATGAAAAGATTAAAGACCAGATGGTGCTGGCAGATATCAAGACCTGTGCCAAGGCAAATAATAAGGTTGTTCTTTTCAATATTGACAGCAAAGCGAAATCTGATTCCAAGAGCAGAACGCAGGCAATCATGGATATCATGCTCAGAGCATTTAATGAATCTGTGGGATACTGCGGAACCAGTCCGTGGGTTGCAGACTTGGAGCGAACGCTGGACGGAGAGGGAAAGCTTCAGGACTTTATCGCTAAGTTTGAAGAGTATTCCGGACGCAATTGGGTTCAGACAAGAGCCAAAGCGTTGCTGAACCGTGACTACATTATCCGTGCATTGGTTGCTTCCCGTGATATGAGCGAAGAGAGCGCGAAGAAGTTTATCGAGGATCAGACAAAGAACTTCACGAATACGACTGAGGAATTTGCAAAGATCGTTGATGCCTACTGCACGAAGAACAAGACTCGTGTCATATTCCTCATGGATGAGGTGGGTCAGTTTATAGGAGATAATACGCAGCTGATGCTTAATCTTCAGACATGCGTAGAAGATCTTGGAAAGTTCTGCCGTGGCCAGGCTTGGGTTGTGGTTACTTCTCAGCAGGAACTGAAGGCTATGATCGACAGCACCAAGGACAAGCAGCAGGACTTCTCCAAAATTCAAGGGCGCTTTGATACCAGACTGCTTCTCAGTGGCGCGAATGCAGATGAGGTTATCAAGAGACGTATCCTGGAGAAAAAAGAAATTGCAGAAACGCCGCTCCGGGCACTTTATGATGCCAACAGCAGCAAGCTGTCCAATCTGATTCTCTTCCAGGCAAAGCCAACGTGGTCTGGGTATAAGGACGCAGATGACTTTAAGAATGTTTATCCGTTCGTGTCCTACCAGTTTGAACTTTTGCAGAAGGTCTTCGAGGCAATCCGCGAGCATGGCATGAGTGAAGGCCGTCACCTGTCTCAAAATGAAAGGTCACTCCTTTCCGCATTCCAGAATTCCGCAAAGAAGGTGGCGGATCTTGACTCCGGCATTCTGGTTCCGTTTGACAGTTTCTATTCCACTATTGAAGAGTTCATTGATTACGATATTAAGACGGTGTTCTCAAACGCAGAGAGAAGAGCCGGCTTGGACGGATTTGCCATCCGTGTACTTCGCGTGCTCTTTATGATCAAGCATGTAAAAGAGATGCCTTCGACTATCGATCGACTCGCAACGTTGATGGTCGATAATATCAATGCTGATAAGGCCGCTCTTAAGAATAAGATCTTCGAAGCGTTGCAACAATTGGAAGAAGAGACGCTAATTCAGAAGAACGGCGAAGAGTACGATTTCCTTACCAATGCAGAGCAGGATGTAAACAAGCAGATCAACAATTCTGCGTATAACGAAGGTGAAGTGCAGCGTACTATCTTCGATATCATCTATGACAAGGTGCTTGAAAGCAATAAATATCGCTATGAAGGACGCTATGATTTTGGACTGAACCGTTATGTGGATTCTGAGATTAAAGGATCCTTCAGTCAGGACAGCATCACGATTAAAGTGATCACTCAGTTTTCTGGCATGCGTGCAGATACAGAGTTTCAGGCTGAATCTGTGCGCTCCAACTCCATCGTGGTGGATCTGACGGAAGGAACTTTTATTGATGAGCTGATCCGTGCCAACAAGATTGCTACCTTCAAACGTAATAACAGCGCGTCTATGTCGGCAGCTCTTACGGAAATCATGAGTAAGAAATCTGCAGAGCTTTCTGATCGTATCAAGCGAGCAGAAGATATTATACGTGCAGCGCTGAGGACGGCGCCTATCTACTTGTCTGGTGCCAAGCTGGATATCAAGCAAAAGGATGGAAAAGATCGTTTACAGGATGCCTTGAAGCAAATGGTCAGACATGATTATTTCAAGCTTCCACTGGTCTCTTACTTCTATCAGGACCAAAGAAGCATCCTTACCATGCTAAACGACAATAACATAACCCTCAATGGTGATGATATTTCCGGGGATGCAAATAGTAGTGCGTATGATGAAATTTGCAGCAAGATAAAGGATGACATCGGGCTTCACAGGAAGGTGACCGTAAAGAGTCTTCTGGATCACTTTACAAAAAAGCCTTACGGATGGCGTGAGCTGGATATTCAGGGAATGATTGGTGTTCTGTGGAAACATCATAAGATTCAGATCCTCATCCATGATAATGAAGTGGATGAGAGAAATACGTCCTTTAAAAATGATCTTGTTCGTAAGAACAATACAGATACAATGGTTATCCGTCTGCAAGAGAAGATTGATGAGCAGGTTCTGTATGCTGTAAAGCGTATCATGTCGGATGTTTACTCGGAGAACCTTCCTTTAGAAGAAACAAAGCTGAAAGAGGGAGTGGTGTCCTTCTTTACACGCAAGAAGGAATTCTTAAGTGGCCTGAAGACTAAGTACGGTTCAGATTATGCTGGATGCACGGCAGCAACAGAGGTTTATAAGGACTTTGATGCTATCTTGCACGCATCGGATACAGTATCTATTTTCCAGGAAATCATCGATAGAAAGGAAAGCCTGGAAGATAAGGCAGAAACGCTTGAACAGCTGGAAGCATTCTATAAAGAAGGAAGCAATCAGCAGAAAAATTATCAGGATGCCAAGAAAATCTGTAAGTGGTATGAGCAGAACTGCTCTCTTCAGGATCTGTCGAAGATGGAAGATATCGTAAGGCAGATGAATGAAATTATATCTTTGGAGATGCCGTTTACGAGGATGAATGAGCTGGCAAACCTTGTGTTCCAGGCAAGTGCAGCAAAAGAGAAGATCCTTAAAGAAAAACTTGATCGTACAAAGAAAGCTGTCGAGAGGGATCGTGATGCTGTGAGCCGTGAGTTAGCCGATGCTCTTGGGGCAGAGCTTACTGAAGATCAAAAGAGTCGCATACAGGAAAAGGCTGATGAAGTACAGGCCCAGTATGATGAGTGGCTCGGATCGCTCAGCAGCCAGACTGCCAATATGGACTCTTATGTCACAGCCAGCGCCAATAACCTTTCCGGTTTCAGACGTTTTATTACTTCTGTTATGAGCGAAGGGACGGATACTCCTGTAAGAGCAAAACGTGTCCGTATTATTGATTACGTGCCTACAGTAAACAAGAAAATCAAGACGGCCGCGGATGTGGATGTGGTCTTGAATGCTATCCGTGAAAAATTACTAGCCGAATTGGAAAATAATGATGAGATCGATCTGGGATAAGGAGCAAACAGATGGATAAAAGGATTTTACAAACATATTCCACATGGGCTAAGGAGAACCTTGAAAACCAGATAGAGGTTTCTCTTAAGGCACTTGGAATCAATGATGAGAAGAATATAAAAAAGGCAAAGAAGGTCGGGGATGTTACTACGATTGAGGGAGATCCTACTTCTTATCCGGCGGATCTGTATGGCAAGAGAGAGAATATCATCAATCTCATTATCAGAAATGGCTATAAGAATGTAATTGAAGAATTTGCCTATACATGGTTTAACCGATTTGTGGCACTGAAGTTCATGGAAGTTCATGGATTTCTGTCACATGGTTTCCGTGTGCTTTCGGATCCTGCCGGAGGAATCGAACCGGAGATCCTTAAGAACCTGAACCTTGTGAAAGATGATCTTCGTTTGGACATGGCGCTGTGTAGTGAATATAAGCAGCAAGGCAAGATTGAGGAATTGTTCCGCCATGTGCTGATAAAGCAATGTAATGTACTTGCAGGGATCCTTCCTATGCTGTTCAGCACTGATATGGGATATCTGGAATTGCTGCTTCCGAATAACCTGTTAAAGGGCGAAACAGTCGTTACAAGGCTGAATGAGATTCCAGAATCTGCATTTATGGAAGACGTGGAAATCATTGGATGGATGTATCAGTTTTACATTTCGTCAAAGAAAGACGCTGTATATGCATCAAAAAAGACCATTACAAAAGACACACTTCCTGCGGTGACACAGCTTTTCACTCCGGACTGGATCGTGCGTTATATGGCGCAGAATTCAGTGGGACGTTTATGGCTTGAAAGCTATCCTAGTTCTCCTCTTCGCTCAGAAATGAAGTATTACGTGGAAGATGCGGAGCAGACAGAGGAAGTTCAGAAAAAGATTGATGGGATTAAGTACAAAAATGTGAATCCGGAGGATATCCGTATCATTGAACCGTGCTGCGGTTCTGGCCATATTCTGGTGTATGTATTTGATTTACTTTATAAGATGTATGAAGAACGTGGATATCAGAAGAGAGAGATCCCGACACTAATCCTGAAAAATAACATTGTGGGATTGGACGTTGACAAACGAGCGGCACAGTTGGCTGCCTTCTCTTTGATCATGAAGGCAAGAAGTGTAAATAATAGGTTCTTCAATGATCAGTACTATGAAACTCCTCATGTTTATGAATTGCAGGACTCTAAACTTCTGAAAGATCTTGGGTGTCGGAAGCAGTTGAAAGATCTTAATCTCTTGAACGATGAAGAGATTAAACTGATTACATATCTGGTAGAAACATTTGATAATGGAAAGACCATCGGTTCCTTGCTTAAGGTGAAGCCGATTGATTTTGCATGCCTTGATGCTGCATTGGATAAAGTAATAAAAAACACAGTTCCCGATTTGTTCAATATTGAATTTTTGAACACTGGGATTAAACGATTGAGAGAACTTTCAAATCTGGCAAAGGTTTTGGTTGCTAAATATGATGTGATGATTACAAATCCGCCATATAGACCCATTTCTTCTATGGAATCAGCAGTCCGTGCATTTGCTGCCCGTGAATATCCTAATAGCAAAGCCGATATGTTTGCAATGTTTATGGAAACAGGATTTGTAAAGAAATCTGGATTTATGGCAATGGTTAATATGCATAGTTGGATGTTCCTTTCGACTTATGAAAAAATGCGCAATGATTTGTACAATAGTAAAGATATCATTTCTATGGTTCATCTTGGAAAAAGGGCATTCGAGTCTATTACGGGTGAAATAGTTCAAACAACAGCGTTTGTCATAAGAAATACTTCTTTTAGAAGCAATGCAGTCTATTTTAGGGATGTAGAGATTGGAGATAAGGAAAAGCAATTTTTCGACATAAAAGATAATTCAAAGTATTATATTTGCTCGTATGATGACTTTATGTCTATACCGGGAACACCTGTATCCTACTGGGCGTCCGAGAGTGTGCGGGAGGCTTTTTCGACAGAGACACTATATAATCAGACTTTTTCACCGAGCCAAAATATCACAGGAAATAATAATAAGTTCGTGCGTAAACATTGGGAGTTGAAGAGAAGTCAAATCGGCGGAAAGGATGATTGGATTTTCTATGCTAAAGGTGGCGGCTATAGAAAATGGTGGGGCAATCTTGAAGATGTGGTAAATTGGACACCTACGGCACGATATATTTATCAGCATGGGGACGGGAAGCATGCATCCCAGATTATCAATAAGGACTTCTGGTATAGAAAAGGGATTACATGGGGGTTGATTACTTCATATGCACCAAGTTTTAGGATTATGCCTGATGGGGCAACATTTGATAAAGGTGGATCAACTGTAATTGTAAATGAGGATATTTACAATTATGCTTTGGGTTTGTTGAATTCAAAAATTTACATAATTCTATCTGAACTATTGAATCCGACCCTTAACAATCAAGTTAAAGATATACGTTCGATGCCTGTAAAAAGAGTGCGTATGTCAGAAATAAATGACTTGGTTGAACGAGCGATTTGTATTTCAAAAAAAGACTGGGATAATTTTGAAAATTCATGGGACTTTATGAATAACTCGTTGAATCGAGGTAAAGGGAAGCTGTCAGAGATATATAAAGCATGGGAAAAAGAGTGCTTAGATGCGTTCAATGAGCTACGAGAGATTGAAGAAAAACTGAATGAAATCTATTTCGATATTTACGGATTGACAGACGAATATGACAGCAGAGTTGAAGATGAAGCTGTCACAATTAGAAAAGCAGATAAGGAAAGAGACATTAGATCATTGGTTTCGTACCTTGTTGGGGTGGCTATGGGTAGATACTCTCTGGATGTCCCCGGAGTTGTCTATGCAGGTGGAGATTGGAATTCAACGAAATACGTTACCTTCCAGCCAGACGATGATGGTATCATCCCGATTTACAACGGTATTGGAATGGAAGATGGTCTCACAACGATCCTGATTAATCTGATTAAGCAGATTTACGGAGAGGATACTTATCGTCAAAACATTGATTTTATCGCAGATGCTCTTGGTAAGAATAACAATGAGTCCTCTGAAGAAACGTTGAATCGTTATCTGAATGATGGATTTTATGCGGATCACTTGAAAGTCTATCAGAAAAGACCGATTTACTGGCTTTTTACCAGTGGCAAGAAGGCGGGGTTCAAGTGTCTGATCTATATGCACAGATACAACGAGGATACCCTTGCAAGAATAAACGCGAAATATTTCCTGCCGGAGTCAACACGTAAGAAAAATGAGCTTGATGAGTTGAATGGCAGAATTGCACATGCCGAGGGCCGTGACAAACTACGTCTTGAAAAAGAACGTCAGAATCTCGCAGCAGCATACAATGAAGCTATCGAATATGGGCAGGTACTTGACCATATGGCAAATCAGTATATCGCCATCGACTTGGATGATGGTGTAAAGGAGAATTATGCCAAGTTCCAGGGGATTGAGATTGTAACGGATGGTGGATCAAAGGTTAAGAAGGATCTGCTTGCTCCGCTGAAGTGAGGTAAGGTATGGCTAGTATAGATTATCAGGAGGCCAGAAAGGAAATCATAAAGCTGTTTGGCAGGAAAGATGCCAGTGGTAGAAAGATTATATTCTGGTACGATCCTCCGGCAAATTTCAAGGATGACATATCTTCTGACAGCTACGACTGCTGCAAGGTATTGTTCTGTGACAAGAATGAGTTTGCCATTAAGAAGACAATTGAACACGATGATCCTGAATCGAATTTTCTGGTATATATTCCTACAGAGAAGCCGTCGGACAGTGAAAACTGGCTGATGGATATACTTATGTACAGCGAAGAATACTATGCCGATACCGTAGCTCTTACCATGCGCCGGATGAATCTGACCAATACAGACCTCCGGAGAGTGATCGAGTGGCATTCCAAGTTCTTTGATGCAGAGAGCCGTACAAAGAGACTGTCAAACTATGTAACGGTAAACGACGAGATGAAGCCTGCGGATCTTCGGATGGCGATGATGTGCGTATTAGTTAAAGCCACATCCCGATCCATCGAGAGCGTACTGACAGAGCTTGTGTTTGATAATTCGGAATCCAGTAAGTATAAGGATCTGAAGAAGTTTGGCTTTGAAGAATACCTTTGGGATGAAATATGTAGGTATTACAACTATGAGGGTGACCAGAAGATCGAGACTCTGATCAAGCGCTTCATGTTTACTGCATTACTGGAACAAAAGGCAGAGTTTGATGGTCTTCCGTCATTCTATGATCAGTATATGATCAAAGGCCCTGGCCAGATGGATGCTAAGTTTTTCGTGGATAAGATTAAGGCCGATAAACGGTATGAATCTCTTCAGCTGGATGTAGCCACGGATCTGAAGATAGAGGGGCTTTTGGTATCACGCGACATCACCTGTGTGAAGACAGCAGACATTTTTGAATGCATAGACATCGATATTATACGTAAGATCTCTGCCAGTCTTGCAAACGGTAGCCTTGATTACGATACATTTGAACGCGTAATTTCTGACCGCTTGAATTCTATGTGGTATGAAGCGCATAGCCATGAATATGCGATCCTCAGTTCTGTAATGGCATTTTTTAAGAGACTGGAAACACCTATCTCCACGGGGCTTCTGGCGACTGAATATGTACAGAACTACACGGAGTCTTATTATCTGGTCGATACATATTATCGACGAATTTGTGCCAACTACAATAAGTTGGAGAATCCATCATCTGAGATGGAGGACCTGATGCGCATGGTGGAAGCCGCCTATCAGAGCAAGTTCCTGGATCCGCTTGGAAAAGCCTTCAGTGATGCTCTGAAAGAACAAGGAAACTGGGATTTTCCGGGACTTAAGATGTCGAGGAACTTCTATCAGGAGGTGCAGGCTAAAAATTATAAAAAGTGTTTTGTCATCATTTCGGATGGGTTCCGGTATGAGATTGGAAGAGAGCTGTATGAAAAACTGAAGACAGATACAGTACTCAATGGCAATGAAGAAATTAAGTATGCGATATCTCCGCTGCCTTCAGAGACGCGTTTCGGTATGGCATCCTTGCTTCCACACCGGATCATGGCCTATATGAATAAGCTGGTAACTGTGGATGAACAGTCTACTGTTGATACCGCTGCCCGAGACGCAGTACTTAAAAACAAAAAGCCGTCTTATGCTGCTATACAGTATAAGGACATCAATAAAATGTCCAGAAACGAGCTCCGTGCTTATATGGCAGACAAGTCTCTGGTGTATATCTACCACAATGTCATGGATAAAGCCGGGGAGCATGATGAGAGCAAGGTCTTTGATGTGGCGGTGACTGCGGTAGATGAGAT
>Ga0256404_1012626_pt1 | contig 10939 bp, 10 predicted proteins | sample RumenRJG_01DNA_FD_185990 | JGI IMG/M metagenome (GOLD analysis project Ga0256404, IMG submission 185990) | Bovine rumen microbial communities from Lethbridge, Alberta, Canada - RJG_01 | ecosystem: Host-associated > Mammals > Digestive system > Stomach > Rumen | place: Canada: Alberta | collected...
GAGGTCTTGTAATAAGTAATACGGCGCTTTTATCCTTTAAAAAGACATCTTTTAAAGTAAAAGTTTTATCAACATAGTAGCTGTGCCCAGTTACTAATTTTGCGTATCCTTCTTCTCCAGATGCTGGAGTAAGTTTAATATCGACCATATCTTGTACCTTACAATGTCATATATGAAAATATTGTAATTTAAAATGAGAGGATATGATAGTACAACACCTTCAAATTCAAGATATTTTAGGATCTTCAAATTTAACAATTTAAACGCATTTTAAGCCACTCCTTTTACCATTCAAAACTGAAAACTTAACTTAATTCCATCACAATTGATTCCAAAATTAAGAGAGGGTAAGTTATGGCAAGTAAGTTACTTTATGCTAAAAGCTTTGCAAGCACAGTTCTTTTAGTTACTGTGCTTGCATTAGCAGTAGGCTTTATAAAACCTGGCTTTACCAATGATAGCCAGGATAAAAGAATTACAATTGAAAACATCCCAACCTATAAGCTAGAACTTACTCGCTCTTCAGTCATGATCCAAAAGTCTTGGAATTACCTTTTATCAAAGATAAATTCGATAAGCTCCTCTAAACTAAGAGCTCAAGTGCTTAGCATGTACCAAAACACTGCACCAACCTTCATGGCTTTGTATCAAACAGATAAAAGTAAAAGAACAGTCTATGAAAAGCTTTTAAAAGCAGGCTTTATTGATGTAAGCACAGTTGATAAGGATAACCTATTCCCAGAGCTTAAAAAGTTAACGATTATCCCACAGCCTTTTTTTACAGCACCAGGGGGAAGTCTTAATGAGCACCACTATTATCCTGGTGGATTAGTAGTTAGCACTTCGATAAATGTTAAAGCTACTATAGCTGCTTTATATGCCTATAAGGATTTATACGACTATGTTGATCTTTATGATGAAGCGGTAGCTGGACAATTACTACAAGCTTGTGCCAAGCCTTTTATCTATCAGTGGCAGGACGATTTTGAAGTTACTGAGGATTATTTTATTGCAGGAGCTAAAGCTTCACAGGTTATAGGCCTTTCTGAATCCATCTTTAGAAATCTTACTGTAAACGTAATCATAGCTCAAGCCTGCGCAGGAATACCTCTTTTATCTGCACACGACGAGAAGACAATAGTAAAGGCAATTAAAGCTGCAGCTATTATTGCAGGTCGTGATCCTATCGCTTTAGGTCTGTTATCCTTTGATGGTGAAAATCTACCTACACCACATCATCAGTCTTGGTATGTAGTAGGACAGAGCAGTCATAACGAAGCTTTAGCTACTTATGCTCAAAAACAGGCTATTGAAGCATTAAAAGAAGTCTTTATAAAAACTTATGGCAAGAAGTCTTCAGATCTTAAAGACAAAAAATTTCAAGCCTTTAAAAACTACATCGGATCCCAATATAGCTTCATGCGTATTCATTCAGTGATGACAAAATCAAAAGATCCTCAAAAGGCGGTATCAACACTTTGCTTGTCTTTAATTGATGCAGGCAAGTAAATGACGGATTGTTGTCTTACATTAAAAGTTAATCTGCTTGTAAATAGGAGGTACTATGCTGTTAGTTTCGTCGTATTTTTCAAGGATTAAAGGCTATTTTCATAGCATGAGAGTCAAAGCAAAGACACTTGATAAGCTTAAGTATTTTGACTTAGCTGGTGGAGAGCAATTTGAAGATCCAGGCTTTACCTATCCTACCATTAGTCAATTGCAGGAAATTGAAGATGGGAATTATGATTTTGAGGTGAAAAGCTGCGTCAAGCTTATGGATAGTAAAACTCTGTCTAAAAAGGTAGCTAAGCTTCAAAGTGATATGGGCTACTTAAAGCAACTGTACTTTAAAAAGCAGTACTTAGAGCAGTTAAAAGAGAAATAAATGGCTTATATAAGCCTTGTGTGATAATTATTATCGCCAAAATTTATTGTCAAAAACACTTCATTTCCGTAAAGTTAAATTACCAACATTAAAGGAGGCAACTTTATGGAAAAAATATCTAAACTTGCAACTGTGCTTATTGCAACCTTTGTTGCAACTGTAGCTTATGCAACACCTCAAGACTGTCCTAAGCTTCAGGATTGCCCAAAGGCAAATGCTGATAATACCTATTGTGTGCAACAGAACAAAGGTAAACATAATCGAGGACCAAAAGGTTTTAACACCACTCGTTTAACCACCATAAGTGATCTTAAAAAGACAGCAAAAGATGATGAAATCGTACGCCTTGAAGGCTCATTAGTAGAGCAATTAAAGCACGACAAGTATCTATTTAAAGATACTAATGGTGACACCATTAAGCTAGAGCTTGACGACGATAGAGATTGGTCTTTTATCGAAAAAGATATGCCACTTGAGATAGTAGCTAAGGTTGATAAAGAGCTAATGTCCTTTGAGCTTGAACTTATCAACGCTAGACCTAAATAAGAGTTTTACCCAACAAAGTACCCTGCAAACTATATTTTGCAGGTGCTTTAATTATCTATCTAACGCTCATAAAACGCCCAGCTTCGCCCACAAAACGCCCATCTTAAGTTCTCAAAACGCCCACCTCTAACTAAAACGCCTAGTTTAAATTTTCTAAGCTGAAAGTTCTAGAATCCATCGATCTTTTAAGGCACTTAAACTATAAAATTCTTCTCATCAATTTTTCAAAATCATCTCAAAATCCTCCAAAATACCCCAAAAAAACACCAAAAATTTGCAGGGGGCTTATCGCTATTTTTTAACTTTTTTAAAAAAATCACCTCTTATAAATCAATAAGTTAACTTTTTCATTTTAGTTAAGTCTCCCTTTTTGCCACTTAACTTAAGGGGGTCAAAAATTTGCATGGATAATACCTAGGCAATTTTAGGAGATTATTTATGAATAAATTTTTACTATCAGCTGTTATAGCTAGTACCTTAATTACTAGCGCCATAGTAGCTCGTTCTCAACCTTTGACTAATGTAGCTGTAAGCTCTACGGACAATCTTGATGTCAATGCTTTGCACGAGGTGATTACACCTTTTTTAGGTAAAGAGATTGATGTGCCTTTATTACAAGATTTGTTAAATGAGATCTCATACTTTTACCAAAACCAAGGTTATCTTGCAGCTCAAGCTTTCTTTCCTGAGCAGGAGAGTAGTGACGGGCAATTACAAGTGATTGTAAGTGCAGCTAATCTTGGGGAAGTGCATATCAATAATCAATCAAAAACCGATGATGGAGTTATGTACACTCTTTTAGATGGAGTATTAAAAGAGCAGGGTAGAGTGATTGATACCAATGAGCTTAATGTTAACTTACTTAAGGCCCGTGATCTTAATGTCTTTGACATTAGTGGTCATTTTGAGCAGGTAGGTGCAGATGAAATTGATCTTACCTTAGATATCAACGACAAAACACCTTATGCCTACGATGTCTTTTATGACAACTATGGTACTAAAGGCTCTGGCAAGCACCGTTTTGTAGGCGTTTTTAATGCCATCAATCTATGGTCTTTAGCAGATAAAACCTCTTGTTATGCTTCAACTACAAATGAAGGTCAAAACAATATCGGTGTAGATTTTAATTTACCTGTAAATTCTAATCTTGATGTAGTGGGGGCAAGCCTTGCTTATGGTGATTACGATTTAGCTGATGAATATGATGAGCTTGATGCTAATGGTAAGCTCTTTGAGTTTAATGCTTATTACATAAGCCCTGTTTTTTACGATCTTAACCATAGTCTAAAGCTTGGGGTAAGTCCTTACTTTAAGTATATGCAGGACAATATCGATGCTTTTGAGATTAAGATGAAAAGAAAAAGTTATGGTCTTGCTACCACTTTGTATCATGGTTATAACACAGATGCTGTGAGCATGAAATCGTCAGTTACAGCTAATGCTGGTGTATTTACCTCAGATGATGAGTACATGCTTTATGACAACGAGAAATACTTCTTCTTACGCACAGACAATCAGATTATTTATCGCATAAATGACGATTTTAGCCTCATCAATCAATTACAAGTTCAGTTTACTAACAATAGTCTAGATCCTTCTGACAAATTTGTCTTTGGTGGTGCATATGCGGTGAAAGCTTATCAAAGCAATCTTGCCTCCTCTGATTTAGGCATCTTTGACGACTTAAAACTTTTAATGCGCGCAAACACTTATAGCAACGTTTACAGCAATTTCATGCAAGCTCATGGCAAGAATATTGATTCAAAAGCTGATTCTGTGTACGCAGTAGGTTTAGGTGGTAGCGCTACCTTCGGTGTTTTCTACTTAGATTGCTCTGTCAATGCAGCAATTGGTAAAAATAAAGAATTTTCAGAAGACGATGCTAAGTTCTTAATCAAATTTGGTTACAGCAATATCTAATTAAAACTTTAAACTAGGTATATGAAAGTTATGACAAATAAATTATTCAAAATTACAGCAGTTACTACAGCAATTTTTGGAGCAAGTTGCGCTCATGCAAGTTCTGTATTACCAACAGGTGGGCAAGTATTACATGGTAGTGCTCAAATCTTTGAGAGTAATAGTAATTCTATGTATATCGCCTCTATCACTGATAAAAATGTGATTAGTTGGGAAAATTTTAATGTAGGTAAAAACGCAAGTGTGACCTTTGATAACAAAGCTTACCTAAATTTAGTGAGAGGAGCAAAAGCTTCTGTAATTGAAGGCTCTATCTATACAAATACTGGTGGTAGATTTTATCTTGTAAATCCTAATGGTATTACGCTTGCTAATAATGCTTCTATTATTGCTGATAAAGTAGTGCTCTCCACTTCAAAAATCACCCCTGATAGAGTAAATGACTTTTTAGCAACTGGTGATTTAAAAGTTGCTAAAAAAGGTATGGGTAAAATTAAGCTTTTAGGTAGCATTAGTACAGAAAATCTCATGGTAGATGGCTCTCAAGTTATCATTAAAGATATTGCTAATATCAAAAATGCCTATACAGCAACAGGAGGTGATCCTTTAATTAACACTGATACTTCTAGTATTGAAATAGCAAGCTCCACAAAGCGCATTGATATTGGTGGTAGCAAAGGAGTGGACTTTAAAAAGGACTATAACTTAACTGTAGCTGACGGTTTGGTTGATCAAACAGGAAAAATTGCTATCACCTCAAAAGATGAATTTTTAGCTATCAAAAACAATATGGCAGGGGATTACTTTATCTGCGACGATATCAAGCTTGATACTATAACTGAGAGTATTGGTGGTCAAAATGCTTTTACAGGAAGTATTGATGGCGCCTTTAACAAGCTTACTTTTAATTTAGATTCAACCACCTCAAATGGCTTTAACGTAGGCTTATTCTCAAAACTTGATAAAGCTTCTATTGAGAATTTAAAAATCACAGATGCAAAAGTTTCTGTAAAAGATCCTAATGACAGAAGTAATGTAGGAGTGCTAGCTGGTAGTATTAAAGATAGCGTACTTAAAAATGTACAGGTTGATAATGCAACTTTTGGTTTTGACAAGCTTAATAATAAGCTTATCAATGTAGGAGCTATAGCAGGCTTAGTTGAAGGTAATCAAACTAGCCTTTCTAATGTAACCTCAGGGGTAAGTTCAAATACTGCGCAGGAATTTTTTACTAATAAAGCAAACTTAAATTACGGTGCGATGTTTGGTGAGGTAACAGCTTTATTACAACAAAAGGGTTTAGTTGCAGTTAATATTGCTAAAGATGCCACAACTGATGTAAGTCATTTAAAAGCTATTGGTAAAAATCCTTTAAAACAAGAGCTTTTAAATGCAAATGATCTCAAAAATCATCCTGACTACTTTGAAATCAACAACCGCATAGAGCATAAAGGCTTTTATTGTCCTTTCTTTGTCGATAGTGATAAGACTTTTATCTATGATAAAGATGTAAGCTATAACTACAATGAATTTATCAATAACGAGTATTTTAAAGCTCAAGATTATGTTGATATCAGCTTTGACTATACAGGCAATATGTCAGAGATTAACGATTATCATCACCACTATGAGAACAAGACTTTAGGGCAGCAATTCTACTTTGTGCAAGGGGATAAAATAGCATCTGATCTTGTGCACACCATAAAAATTGAGGCAGAGAAGGTTGAGTTACCACCTGTAGTGATTAAAGAAACACCTAAAGCTTTAGATAATAAAATTAGTCTTAATGATACGGAAGCTATGTTTGCCTTTGATAGAAAAAAAGTGAACACCATTTTGTCCTTTACTAATGTACAGGTAGAGGAGAGTGATTTAATGCCACCTAAGTTATTAGCCTCCTTATCTTTAGATGACAGTGATGAAAACAGCTTAGTTGCACAAAACCAAGTTCAAGACATGGAAAGTGATGAGCAATTCTCATAATAAAAATAATCTCCATTACTTTGTTAAAACTACATAAGGAGCAGGGGGAGCTTGTGCTCCCTCTTTTTTATAAACTTAAGCTTTGCAAAAACGCATTTTTACCTTATTTTGAGAACGATATTGCACCTGTGTAGTGCAGGATTTTGATTTTTTAGTGATCTAGCTTAAAATTGCCGCTTTGAAAAATTAGTGCAAGTTTTAAGCTAAATATAATAAGCGTAAATTTCTAAAATTAAGCTTATAAAGGCTTAAAAATCAACTTGATAGAAGGTAAAGATAAATTATGAAAAAACCATTGCCTTTGGCAACTCAAATTTTTATAGGTCTAGTCCTAGGTATTATTGCAGGTTTAATCTGCATGGCCACTGACTGTGTACCTTTTGCAAATGAATACATTAAACCTTTTGGTACTATCTTTTTAAATTTAATTAAATTCATCGTAGTTCCAATTGTGCTTTCTACCATCATTGTAGGTATCATTTCTTTAAAAGATATCAAAACTGTTGGTGTAATTGGTATTAAGACCATTTGTTTCTATATTGCAACCACAGCCTTTGCAGTAACTGTAGGTTTGATTATCTCAAATCTATTTAAAGGCACTTATGGCGTACTACAGACCTCAGGTCTTGTATATCAAGCAAAAGAAGCTCCAAGCATTATGGACACCATTATTGCTATCTTCCCATCAAATGCCTTTACACCATTACAGTCAGCAACCATGTTGCAAGTGATTGTAATCGCTATTTTCTTTGGTTTTGGTATTATCTTGTCTAAAGAAAAAGGCAAACCAATGGCAAATGTAGTAGAGAGCTTTGCTGACGTTGCTATTCAGATTATGTCCTTTATCATCAAGCTATCACCATACGGTGTATTCTGCTTGATAACTCCTGTCGTAGCTGAGAATGGTCCTAAGGTCTTAGGCTCTTTAGCTTTAGTAATTCTCTGTGCTTACATAGGTTATGTTTTACATGCTGTAATTGTGTACTCCATTGCTGTTAAGACTATGGGTAAAATGTCTCCACTTACCTTCTTTAAAGGTATGATGCCAGCTATTATCTTTGCTTTCTCCTCAGCATCAAGTGTAGGTACTATGCCCCTTAATATGGAATGCGCTAGAAAGCTTTCTGCTAAAAAGTCTGTTGTAAGCTTTATCATTCCCTTAGGTGCTACCATCAACATGGACGGTACTGCAATTTACCAAGGTGTATGCTCTATCTTTATTGCTAGTTGCTTTGGTATTGATTTGACTATGTCACAGATGATTGTGATTGTGCTTACTGCAACACTAGCTTCTATTGGTACTGCAGGTGTCCCTGGTGCAGGTATGATCATGCTTGCTATGGTTTTACAAAGTGTAGGTTTACCTGTTGAGGGTATCGCTTTAGTTGCAGGTATTGATAGAATCTTTGATATGGGTAGAACTGCTGTGAATATCACAGGTGATGCAGCTTGTGCTATCTGTGTAAGTAAGTCCATTGAGGAAAAACTTAAAGATTCTGAATTTGACAAAGAAGAAGCTTAATTAAAACTAAAGTTAGCTACTTGTAGTTAAGTAAAACTCCACCAAGCGTAAGTTTTGGTGGAGTTTTTGTTTATAGAAGGGATTCAGCTAAATTCTTGTGGAACTCAGACTTTAACTCAAAGGACGATTGAGTGTAGTTAATGATTTTAAAAAGTAAGGTTTCAAGCTCACTACCTTCAGAATAATCAGCTTTTGCAAAATACTTAATGCGGTGATCACGAATGAGCTCATGCACTCTTTCTTTATTTTGAATTACAGGATCATAAACACCTATAGCATGACCGTTTAAAGAGGTGGCAAGCTTCATACAAGGAATATCCGTTTGGCTATCTCCAATGTAGACAATATTCTCAAAAGGAATACGAATAGACTCTTTTGGATAATAACGGTTAACGTCATTGTCATTGACGTTTAAAGTGCCTTTGGAAATTCTAAATAAGAACTGAGTCTTATTAGTAAAATTGATGTTTTGAGCTGGCCATACCGCAACTCCATTTTTGTCATACAAAAAGGAGTTTGCATAAATTGCTTTAAACTCTTTAGCAATTTTAGTACCTTCAATCATTTCTTTTAAACCAGAGGAAATAATGTAGTGCTCAATGGTGACATTATGCTTACGGCCAAAGTCATTGATCCTGTCAAACCAGGTTTCAACACCTTTAAATAGTCTAACTTTTGAGCCAAATTCTTTTAATTTCTCTTTTTTAACTTGGAATTTTCCTTTAGCACCGTAAAGCATGAGGTACATATAAGACAAATTAGGATCCATTTGATTGTCTATTGCAAGTTTGGTTGCTAAATTCCAAAAGTCGTCAACATTCTCATTGATCTGTTGAATATAGCCTTGAGCTTGCATTTCAAAGGGGGAGAGAGTTCTATCAAAGTCATAGCAGATAGCTAGAATATTTTCTTTTTGATAATCCATAGTGATGTCCTTAGTTATACCTTTAAGGTACCACAACTACTGCCTTTTGTATAAAGCAAAATTTCAAATTTTAAGAGTGGCACAAATAATCTATTTGTGTGCTAATATCAGTGCATTAAATTTTTTGGGATGTACCGATTATGAGAATTGAGCATGTTGCTGTCTACGTACAGGATTTAGAGCAGGCAAAAGAGTTCTTTTGTAAATATTTTGGTTGCACCTGCAATGACTTGTACCACAACAAAGCCAAAGGTTTTAAATCTTACTTTTTAAGCTTTGATACTGGTGCAAGACTTGAGATTATGCAAAAAGAGGATGTCAATTTACTAATTGATAATGACGATCACTTAGGTTTAGTACACCTTGCTATCAGTGTAGGTTCAAAAGAAAAAGTTGATACACTAACTAACACTTTACGAAATGATGGCTATGTTGTAAAAAGTGAGCCTAGAACCACAGGCGATGGCTATTATGAAAGTGTCGTTAAAGTCCTTTCAAATATCCTCATTGAGATTACAATTTAAGGTGAAAAAATGAGCGTAACAGATGAAAAATCAATAAGCTATGATCCTATTAAAGCAGCGCCTTTTACTATGTCAGAGAAGGTTGCCTTTAACACAGCGGTTGTGTATATCACATTAGTATCTTCCTTTATCTTTGCTTTAATGATGAGTACTTACCCATCCTTTTTGTCGGCTTTTGTAGGCCTGCTTTGGGCAACTCCAGGTTTAATTGTCTTGTGGGGCTTTTACAGTGGCAGAGCAAAACAGAGAATAAGACGTTTACATACTAGTATCTTTATTGCTGAAGTTATATTTTTAGTTTTTGCAATTTATATGTGTACTGTAGCTTTAAAAGGTTTTGGCTCTAAAGGTCCTGATATGATAGCAGCGGTCATTGATATTGTAATGTACATCCTCTATGTACTTTCTTTAGAGGTGGGTATTTTTAGGCTCGTTAAAAAGCATGAGAAAGCTTACTATCTAGATCAGCTAAAAGGTTAATTTGTTAGTTTAATTGAAGCTAAAGCGAAAGCTTTAGCTTCAAGAATTGCTAAACCTTTATCGAACCTACAGAGGAGAGTAGTTTATTAAGTAGTCTTACAGACTGTGACACCTCCTCTTTTACAGCACCAACATCCTCACTAAATCCACAGATATTCTCATTGATAGAGCTTAGATTCTGACTTATCTCAAGAGTGGATTGATTCTGCTCAACGGTAGCTTTAGCAATTTGTGAGATCTCCTCATCTAAAGTTTTTACCCCATCAATGATAGAGTTTAAAAGAGAGTGTACAGCTTGTGCTTTAGCTGAAAGCTCTTGCATATGCTCTAAACTCTGTTGCATAGAGCCTTGCGCAAGATTGGCATCAGCTTGAATGCTACCTACCATATCTGCAATATCTTTAGTTGATTTAGTTGTACGAGAGGCTAGAGCGCGTACCTCATCTGCAACTACCGCAAAGCCTTTACCAGCATCCCCAGCTCTTGCTGCTTCAATTGCTGCATTTAAGGCAAGTAAATTAGTTTGAGCTGCAATCTCGTCAATAGTTTGTACAATAGCTCCGATGTTGTCAGCTTGCTTTACGAGGTTTGAAACAAGGCCTGCATCCTCCTCAGATTTTTTAACCTGATCTAAAATGCCGTCAATCGTCTGTTGAATGGCATGTACACCAACTTGAGTGTCTTGATTGGTTTTATCTGCATTAGCGGCAGCTGTTTCACAGTTTTTAGCAATCTCATTGGTTAAATTCACCATTTGAGTTGCCGCATTAGCAATTACTGTGGAAGTACTCTGAGTATATACAGCTTTGTCGTTGATGTTTCCTGTAATAGTATCAATCTCATCAATTTTTTGAGTTGAGGTTTTAACGTCAGTTAGTATTTCTGATACTAACTGATTTAAAGAAGTTCGCATCATCTCTAAAGACTCTAAAAGCTTTCCAAACTCGTCACGTCTTTTGCTTTGCAAAACTTTAACGGTAGTGTCACCTTTGGCAATTTGGTAGGCAGTTTTAACTGCGATATCAAGTGAATTTTCTGTTCCATAGGAGCACTGTCTCTGTTGATTGGAGCAATCTATTTATGAACGTTGGAGCAAATAAAATATAAAATGGGAGGCGGATAAACGCCGAATTTCCACTAACTGGAGCAAAATT
>Ga0256404_1012627_pt1 | contig 10939 bp, 9 predicted proteins | sample RumenRJG_01DNA_FD_185990 | JGI IMG/M metagenome (GOLD analysis project Ga0256404, IMG submission 185990) | Bovine rumen microbial communities from Lethbridge, Alberta, Canada - RJG_01 | ecosystem: Host-associated > Mammals > Digestive system > Stomach > Rumen | place: Canada: Alberta | collected...
GCCGGCACCAGGCCGGCCACTACACTGCTACCAAGAAATGCTGTATGCAAAAACCCGCACTATTCGGTGCGGGTCTTCTTTATTATTGGTAATGAGCCAACATATTACTTATTGTAATCTCACCCTCCCCATTTGGGGGAGGGCCCTCGCCTCTGGCGAGGGGGAGGGGCTTGGTGGGGCCGTTGGGGCTTTTAGCACGCCGACAGCCCGCGGCTGTTGTTCAGTGCCTCGCCATAGAGCTTCATGCTCTCTACATACACCTTGGCCAGACGGCGAAGGGCGCGCTTAAAGTTCATAATCATCCTTTTCATTGTCTTGTTCCTTTCCATAAATTAAGGGTTAAACATTGCGCCGGACCTCATGTTATCCTGATTTGCGGGCCTGCGGCGCCTACCTTCCTCCTTTCCTTATCCTTGCTGCGCCGCTATTATAATAATGTGTAGCGCCGCATTCTTTCCTTTCATCGCTGCAAAGGTAGCCACTTTGGGGCAAAGGTGCTTCAGCCAGACCCCGAAAAGCGGCAAAAAGGTTTTAATTCTTGATAATCGTCAAAAATAATCATAATTTTTGCCCCTTATTCTTACCACTTTACATAAACTTTGCTTATCTTTACGCCCGAAAACCTTTAACCCTTAATTCAAATATTATGAAAATAGGCATTCCAAAAGAGATTAAGCAGGGTGAGAACCGCGTAGGCATGACCCCTGCAGGCGTGGCCGAATTGATTCGTCACGGTCACGAAGTGTGTGTACAGCATACTGCCGGCGAGGGCAGTGGCTTTGCCGACGACGACTACACCAAGGTCGGCGCCACCATCCTTCCCACCATCGACGACGTGTATGCCTGGGCTGAGATGATCGTCAAGGTAAAGGAACCCATCGCGCCCGAGTATCCGCTCATCCGGAAAGGTCAGTTGCTCTTCACCTATTTCCATTTTGCCTCCGACCGCGAGCTGACCGACGCCATGCTCAAGAGCGGCGCCGTCTGCCTGGCTTATGAGACCGTGCAGACCGCTGACCACCGTCTGCCGCTGCTCGTGCCGATGAGCGAGGTCGCCGGTCGCATGGCCGCTCTCAACGGTGCGTTCTATCTGCAAAAAACCAAAGGCGGCAACGGTAAGCTCATCAGCGGCGTGCCCGGTGTGAAGCCGACCAAGGTGCTCGTCCTCGGTGGCGGTACCGTCGGTGAGGCTGCCGCACGCATGGCCGCCGGCATGGGTGCCGAGGTCACCATCGCCGACATCTCGCTGCCCCGTCTGCGCGACCTCGATTTGCAGACGCCGTCCAACGTACATACGCTCTACTCTTCGGCCCACAACATCGCCGCCGAACTGCCCACCACCGACATCGTCATCGGTTCGGTGCTCGTGCCCGGCGACAAGACGCCGCACCTCATCAACCGCGACATGCTCCATCTGATGCAGCCCGGTTCGGTGCTCGTCGATGTGGCCATCGACCAGGGCGGCTGCTTCGAGACCTCACATCCTACGACCCACGCCGACCCCGTGTATACCGTCGACGGCATCCTGCACTACTGTGTGGCCAATATCCCCGGTGCCGTGCCCAACACCTCCACCACAGCCCTCACCAACGCCACCCTGCGCTACGCCGTGGCCCTGGCCGACAAAGGTTGGAAGAAGGCCTGCAAGGACGACGAGGCGCTGCGCCGCGGCTTGAATATCGTCGACGGAAAGGTCACCTTCAAGGCCGTCGCCGATGTATGGGGGCTGCCTTATGAGCCGGTACAACTCTAACAGCAGTCCGCTTTCCTTCTTAACTTGACGCCAATACGGCGTCTGCGGTGCGGCATGCCAACTACGTGCCGTACCATCTTAAAACGAATTATGCAAAAACTCATCTATGTAGATATCCCCCCTGTGGCTGCCGTGTCGCAGGGAGGCTTAACCTCCACCCAGGAGGACTATCGCGGCATCTCGTTCTACCTCGCTGCTGAGGAATATGTGGCGCGTGCCCTGCCGGCCGCCAACTACTTCTTCATGTGGCAGGTGGAGCCGTCGGTCATCTTCGGTCGCAACCAGGTGGTGGACAACGAGGTCAACCTCGCCTACTGCGAGGCCCACGGCATCCGTACATACCGCCGGAAGAGTGGGGGAGGGTGCGTCTACGCCGACATGAGCAACGTCATGCTCTCCTATATCACCCCCGAGGACCGTGTCAAGGAGACGTTCGCCTACTATCTGCGCATGGCCTCCGAGACGCTGAAGTCCATCGGCATCGACGCCCATCCCTCCGGCCGCAACGACATCATGCTCGGCGACCGAAAGGTCTCGGGCAATGCGATGTACCACTTCCCCGGTCGCGTCATCGCCCACGGTACGCTGCTCTACGATACCGACATGGAGAACATGCTCCACGCCATCACGCCCTCCCGCACCAAGCTCTCCAAGCACGGCGTCGAGAGTGTGCGCCAGCGCATCTGCCTGCTCAAGGACGACACCGACCTCTCGCTCGAGGAGATCAAGCGGCGCATCCGCGACCACCTCTGTGGCAGCAATGTGGTCGCCCTCAATGCCACCGATATCCGTAGCATCCGCCTCATCGAGCGTGAGTACCTCGACCCGAGGTTCATATTTGGGCAGTAAGTAGCCCTCCGGGCGCTCCGGCCTCCGGTTCTGCAAGCCGCTGCTGTGCAGCGGCTCCTTCCGCCCCTCGGCGCGCTCCGTTGGGTCTTTGGTCCCCATTCACCCCATTCACCCCATCCACCCCATAAACCCCATAAAACTCCCACCTATGCCTCTTCAATTCACCTGCCTCCATTCCCGCCATGTCGCCCAAGGCGCCCTCATGCAGCCCTTCGCCGGTTTCGACATGCCCATCCAGTACACCTCCATCATCGACGAGCACAACGCTGTCCGTCACCACTGCGGTGTCTTCGACGTCTCCCACATGGGTGAGGTCGTCGTCACCGGACCCGACGCCGAGCGCTTCATCAACCATCTGTTCACCAACGACTTCCGCGGCGTGCCCGCCGGTAAGGTGCTCTACGGCATGATGTGCTACCCCGACGGCGGCACCGTCGACGACACCTGCATCTGCCGACTCGCCGACGACCGTTTCTTCCTCACCATCAACGCCGCCAACATCGACAAAGACAACGCCTGGATTGGCGCACAGGCCGACGGCTTCGACGTACAGATCGCCTACCGCAGCGACGACTTCGGTCAACTCGCCATCCAGGGCCCTGAGGCCGAAGGAGTCGTCGAGCGCGTCCTCGGCCTCACCTGCCACGACCTCGCGTTCTATGAGGTTAAGACCATCGACATCACCGCTCCAGCCGCCGAGACCATCCTCATCTCACGCACCGGCTACACCGGTGAGGACGGATTCGAGGTCTACGCCAGCCACGCCACCATCGTCGACTACTGGGACCGCCTCATGGCCGCCCACGTCACCCCCTGCGGTCTCGGCTGCCGCGACACCCTCCGCTTCGAGGTCGGTCTGCCCCTCTACGGCGACGAGCTCTCGGCCGACATCTCCCCCGTCATGGCCGGTCTGAGCATCTTCTGTAAGTTCGACAAACCCGAGTTCATCGGCCGCGACGCCCTGCTCCGTCAGAAGACCGAGGGCGTGGCCCGTCGTCTCCGCGGCATCGAGCTCGACGCCCACGCCGTGCCCCGCCATGGCTACCCCGTCTTGCAGGACGACCGTGAGGTAGGCGTCGTCACCACCGGCTACCGTCTCATCTCCGTCGACAAGAGCTGCGCCGTGGCCCTCGTCGACAGCAGCTTGAAACTCGGCGACCGCGTCGCCATCCAGATACGCAAGAAAACCTTCCCCGGCACCATCGTCAAGAAGAAGTTCTACGATAAGCACTATAAGAAATAGCTATTAGCAATCAAAACATTTAGCAATATGGCAAAAGTAATTGACGGGCTCTACTATTCAGAGTCCCACGAGTTTGTAAAAGTAGACGGCACGACCGGCTACATTGGTATTACCGATTACGCCCAGCAGCAGTTGGGCAATGTGGTGTATGTTGATATGCCCGAAGTGGATGATGTGCTCGAAGCCGGCGAAGAGTTTGGCGCAGTAGAGAGCGTGAAGGCCGCCTCCGACCTCATCTCTCCTGTCAGCGGCACCGTGCTTGAGGTGAACGAAGCCCTTGAGGACCACCCCGAGCTCCTCAACCAGGATGCCTTCGCCAACTGGATTGTCAAGGTACAGTTGTCCGACCCCTCCGAGCTCGATAAGCTCATGAGTGCCTCCGATTACCAGAAGTACTGCGAGAAGTAAAGGCCTCGCTCCGCTTGGCCTCGCTTGCCCCGCCCCGCCCCGCCTGCTTGCTGCCGCCCGGCCTCGCCTTGCTCGCCTCGCTGCGCTCCTCCCTGTTCCCCTTCCGTTCTGTGCCGCGCATTATAATGCGCGGCCCCATCCACCCCATCCCATCCACCCCATTTTCCCCATAAACCCCATCCCCATGTTCAAATATTTCCCCCATACCCCCTCCGACGTCGACGCCATGCTCAAGGCTATCGGTGTGAAGTCCATCGACGACCTCTACACCGACGTCCCCGCTGAGCTGCGCTTCCAGGGCGACTACGCCCTGCCGTCGGCCAAGAGCGAGATAGAGCTGCGCCAGTGGATGCGCCGTCTCGCTGCAAAGAACAAGCCCCTCGTCTGCTTCGCGGGCGCAGGCGTCTACGACCACTACATCCCCGCCGTCATCCCCTCCCTCGTCGAGCGCTCCGAGTTCCTCACGAGCTACACGCCCTACCAGGCCGAGATCTCCCAGGGCACCCTCCACTACATCTTCGAATACCAGACGATGATGGCCTCGCTCACCGGCATGGACGTCAGCAACGCCTCGATGTACGACGGCACCACCGCCACCGCCGAAGCCGCGATGATGGCCGTCGCCGCGTCGCATAAGGCTGACCGCGTGCTCATCTCCTCCACCGTCGACACGCGCACCGCAGCCGTCGTCCGCACCTACGCCCACGTCCACGGTTTCCGCCTTGAGCAGATTGCCGAGGACCAGGGCGCCACCAGTCGCGCCGACCTCACCGAGATGCTCGCCGAAGGTGGCGTCGCCGGCGTCATCGTACAGCAGCCCAACCGCTACGGCATCGTCGAGGACTTCACCGGCATGGCCGACGAGTGCCACGCCCAGAAAGCACTGCTCGTCATCAACAGCGTCGCAGCCGACCTCGCCCTGCTCAAGACACCCGGCGAGTGGGGCGCCGACATCGCCGTGGGCGAGGCCCAGAGCCTCGGCATGCCCATGAGCTTCGGCGGACCCTACCTCGGCTACATGTGCACCACCGACAAACTCGTGCGTAAGATGCCCGGCCGCATCGTCGGACAGACCGTCGACACCGAGGGCCGACGCGCCTTCGTCCTCACCTTGCAGGCCCGCGAGCAACATATCCGCCGCCAGAAAGCCACGTCGAATATCTGCTCCAACGAGTCGCTCATGGCCCTTTGGGTCACCATCTACATGAGTATCATGGGCAAACAAGGTCTCCGTGAGGCCGCCCAGCTCTCCGTCGACGGCGCCCACTACCTCCACGACGAACTCCTCAAGACCGGCCGTTTCACCGAGTGCTTCTCCCGTCCGTTCTTCAATGAGTTCTGCCTGCGCTATAAGGGCAACGTCCAGACCCTCCTCGCTCATCTCGCTGCCAACGGCATCCTCGGCGGTGTCGACATGGGCGACGGCATCATCATGATGGCCGTCACCGAGCAGAGAAGCAAGGAGGAGGTGGATGAGCTGGTGAGGCTGGTGTCCTGTTAGTCAGGCTGGTGTCCTGTTAGTCAGGTCCCCGATCCGCCCCATAAACCCCATCCACCCCATCCACCCCATAACCCCCATTCCCAAAAACCCTATGAACAACAAGTTATACGGCTCTCTCATCTTTGAGCTTTCCCAGCCCGGTCGCCGCGCTTATTCGCTGCCCCACGACCAGTTCCCCCACTACGCGCTGCCTGAAGATGAACAGCGCACCACCGATACCGTCCTCCCCGAATGCGACGAGATGACGGTCGTACGCCACTACACCAACCACAGTGGCAACAACTTCGGCGTGCTCAATGGCTTCTACCCCCTTGGTTCGTGTACGATGAAGTACAACCCGCCCGTCAACGAGGAGATTGCCAACATGCCCGCCTTCGCCAACCTCCACCCGCTGCAGCCCGACGACACCACGCAGGGCGCCCTCGCCGTGGAGTACAACCTCAGGCAAGCCCTCGCCGCCCTCACGGGCATGGCCGACTTCACCCTCAACCCCTGCGCCGGTGCCCACGGTGAGCTCACCGGCCTGATGATTATCCGCGCCTACCACGAGCAGCGCGGCGACACCGCCCGCCGCAAGGTCATCGTGCCCGACTCCGCCCACGGCACCAACCCCGCCTCGGCCGCTGTCTGCGGACTCGAGGTCGTCGAGGTGAAGAGCAATGCCCAGGGCCGCGTCGATGTCGACGACCTCAAGCCGCTCCTCGGACCCGATGTCGCCGCGATGATGATGACCAACCCCAACACCCTCGGTCTCTTCGAGAATGAGATTCCCGAGATTGCCCGCCTCGTCCACGACTGCGGCGCGCTGATGTACTACGACGGCGCCAACCTCAACCCGATGCTCGGCGTCTGTCGCCCAGGCGACATGGGCTTCGACGTGATGCACGTCAACCTCCACAAGACGTTCTCCACGCCCCACGGCGGCGGTGGTCCCGGCTCCGGTCCCGTCGGTGTGCGCAAGGGCCTCGAGCAGTTCCTTCCGCGCCCCATCGTCGTCAAGGAAGGCGACCGCTACCGCCTCGAGGACCCCGTCGGACGCGGACAGGTCAACCGACCGATGATCAACGTCGGCGCATGGACCGGTAACTTCGGCATCCAACTGCGCGCCTATGCCTTCATCCTCTCGCTCGGCCGCGAGCATATCAAGGATGTCGGTCCCCTCGCCACGCTCAACGCCAACTACGTCAAGGAGCGCCTCAAGGACGACTACGAGCTGCCCATCAGCGGCCCCTGCATGCATGAGTTCGTGTTCAATGGCCTCCGCGACAAGTCGACGGGCGTCACCACGCTCGACGTGGCCAAGCGTCTCCTCGACTATGGCTTCCACGCGCCCACCATCTACTTCCCGCTCCTCTTCCACGAGGCCATGATGATTGAGCCCACCGAGAACGAGAGCCGCGACACCCTCGACCGCTTCATCGACGTCATGCACCGCATCGCCGACGAGGCCCGCACCAACCCCGACGTGGTCAAGCAGGCGCCCCACAACACGCCCATCACCCGCGTCGACGATGTGTTGGCCGCCCGCCACCCGGTGCTCAAATACTGCCCCACCCACTCAGAACGCTGAAGGCGCGAAACCTCCGGCCCCACCCCCTCAGAACGCTGAAGGCGCCCGCGAGGTGGGGCTACCTCTCGTCCTCCGGTTCTGTAGGCCGCTGCTGTGCAGCGGCTCCCGTCCCCATATACCCCATATACCCCATAAACCCCATAACCCCCATTAACCCCCATAACCCCCATTATTATGCCATTGCCTTCTCTCCTCCTCCTCGGTTGTGGTCCCGGCGGCTATTCCACCGCCGCCTACGCCACGCGCCATGGCTTCACCGTCACCGTCTTCGAGAAAGGTGAACTCGGCGGCACCTGTCTCAACTGCGGCTGCATCCCGACCAAGGTGTTCTGCCACACCGCAGGCGCCCTCCTCGAGGCCCGTTCGCTCTCTGCCGCGGGCATCATCGCACCGCCCAGCGACGCACCCGACATGGCTGCGCTGCAGCGCTACAAGGATCAGACCATCCAGACCCTGCGCTCCGGCATCGCCACGCTCATGGCCACCCCAGGCATCACCCTCGTCCAGGGCGAGGCCGTGCTGAAGGATGCCCATACCGTCAGCTGCGACGGCCACGACTACACCGCCGATGCCATCATCATCGCCACCGGCTCTCATCCCGCCCGGCTGCCCATCCCGATGACCGGCGACAAAATCATGGACTCTACCGGCGTGCTCAACCTCCCGACCGTTCCCCCGTCGATGGTCATCATCGGCGCCGGCGTCATCGGTATGGAGATTGCCGCGGCGTTCAACGCCTTCGGCACCAAGGTCACCGTCATCGAGTTCCTCAGGGAGTGTCTGCCGCCGATGGATGCCGACCTGGCCAAGCGCCTTCGTAAGCTCCTCGAGAAGCGCGGTGTGGTGTTCCACCTGCAGTCGGCTGCCAAGGCCATCGACAGCGGCACCGTCACCTTCGAGGAAAAGGGCGTCACCAAGACCGTTGAGGGCGACTGCGTCCTCGTGGCCACCGGGCGCCAGCCCAATGTAGAAGGCCTCGGCCTCGACGCCGCGGGCATTGTCTACGACCGCCACGGCATCAAGACCGATGACCAGCTACAGACCAACATCCCCGGCGTCTATGCCATCGGCGACGTCAACGGCCGTATGATGCTCGCCCATGCCGCAGAACAGCAGGGCCGTCAGGTCGTCGACCAGCTCATCGGCCGCACCACCCATCACCGCCCCGACCTCGTGCCGTCGGCCGTCTTCACCATCCCCGAGTTGGCTGGCGTCGGTCCCACCGAACAGCAGCTCAAGGCCGAGGGCCGTGTATACACCGCGCATAAGTCGTTCTATCGCAGCAACGGCCGCGCCGTGCTCATGCAGGCCACCGACGGCTTGGTGAAGGTCCTCGCCGACCCCGACGGCCGTCTCCTTGCCTGCCACGTCCTCGGCATCCATGCCGCCGACATCGTCCAGGAGGCCACCGCCCTCATCCAGCAGGGCGCCACCCTCGACGACCTCCGCGCCATCGTCCACATCCATCCCACCGTCAACGAGCTGCTGAGAGAAGTACAATAAATTGATTGGTATTATGGGAAGTGGGTCTTATGGGTTTGATGGGTCGCGTGGGTTCCATACCCATTAGACCCATTAGACCCATTAGACCCATTAGACCCATTAGACCCATTAGACCCATAAACCCCATCCACCCCATCCACCCCATCCACCCCATTCTCCCCATCCACCCCATTCTCCCCATCCCTCCCCAGCTCAAAAACTTATAAACTCAATAACTTATGAAGAAATTCCTCCTCCGTGAGCAGGACCTGCCCACACAGTGGTACAACATTCAGGCGGAGATGCCACACAAACCAATGCCGCCACTCAACCCCAAGACCCACGAGCCGCTCGGCGTCGACGACCTCGCCCACATCTTCAACCGCGAGTGCTCTAAGCAGGAGCTCGACACCACCCATCCCTGGATCGACATCCCCGGTGAGGTGCTCGACAAGTACGCCTACTACCGCGCCACGCCGCTCGTGCGCGCCTACGCCTTCGAGAAGGCCATCGGCACGAAGTGCCACATCTATTTCAAGAACGAGAGCACCAATCCCCTCGGCTCGCATAAGATCAACTCGGCCCTGCCGCAGTGCTACTACTGCAAGCAGGAGGGCGACACCAACGTCACCACCGAGACCGGCGCCGGACAGTGGGGTGCCGCACTGGCCTATGCCGCCAAGCTCTACGGCCTCGAGGCCGCCGTCTATCAGGTGAAGATTACGATGCAGCAGAAGCCCTACCGCTCCTACATCATGCGCACGTTCGGCGCCACCGTCGAGGGCAGTCCGTCGATGAGCACGCGCGCCGGTAAGGACATCATCACGCGCGACCCCAACCACCCCGGTTCGCTTGGCACCGCCATCAGTGAGGCCATCGAACTCGCCATGACGACGCCCGGCTGCAAGTACACCCTCGGTTCGGTGCTCAACCATGTCGCCCTCCATCAGACCATCATCGGCCTCGAGGCCGAGAAGCAGATGGAGATGGCCGGCGAATACCCCGACAAGGTCATCGCCTGCTTCGGTGGCGGCAGCAACTTCGGCGGCATCGCCTTCCCCTTCATGCGCCACGTCTTCGACGGCTCGCATAAAGACACCGAGTTCATCGCCGCAGAGCCCGAGAGCTGTCCTAAGCTCACGCGCGGAAAGTTCGAGTACGACTTCGGCGACGAGGCCGGCTACACGCCGCTGCTCCCGATGTTCACCCTCGGCCACGACTTCAAGCCTGCCAACATCCACGCCGGTGGTCTGCGTTACCACGGTGCGGGCATGATCATCTCGCAACTCATCAAGGACGGCTATATGCATGGTGTCGACATCCCGCAGTTGGAGAGCTTCAGCGCCGGCATGGTCTTCGCCCAGAGCGAGGGTATCATCCCCGCGCCCGAGAGCTGCCACGCCATCGCCGCCACCATACGCGAGGCGCAGAAGGCCGACCGCGACGGTCGCACGCCGGTCATCCTCTTCAACCTCTCCGGCCACGGCTTGATCGATATGCCGTCGTATATGAGCTACATCAACGGCGACCTCGCCAACTACTCCGTCTCCGATGCCGAGATAGCCAGGAACTTGGAAGAGGTGCCCAAGGTATAGGGAGCCTCGGTCTCCGTTACCTCCCTGTTCAGTGCCGCGCCATTTTATGGCGTGGCCTTTTCAATGATTGCGCTTGCCGCCTCGCTCTCCCCAGCCTCCACGCCCAGAGCTTTGTTTCCGGTGCTTCTTCTTCCGGCGCATCCTCTTCCGGCGCTTCCTCCTCTTCATCCGGCGCCCGTTACTTCGACCTCCTCGGTCGCCGCGTTTCCGCGCCCGTCCATGGCCAGCTGTACATCGTGAAGCAGGGGCGGCAAGTCAGCAAGCGGGTGTTCTAAGCGAATGAAAAAGCCTCGAAGGGCGAATGAGTAGAGTTTCTCGGCATACCCGATAATGTCTGTGGAAGAAGATATTTTATTCAAGTTTCGCATGCTAACAATTACGTATAGCCAAGTCTGCCGCAAGCAGGGGCCGGTCTTGTGCCGGCCCTCAAAAAATGTTCGACATGTTTTTAAAAGAAGTTGGGACATTATTTTAGGGCCGGCACAAGACCGGCCCCTGCAAAGCGTCAGTAACTTGCGAAACTCTTCATCCGGCGCCC
>Ga0256404_1012628_pt1 | contig 10937 bp, 7 predicted proteins | sample RumenRJG_01DNA_FD_185990 | JGI IMG/M metagenome (GOLD analysis project Ga0256404, IMG submission 185990) | Bovine rumen microbial communities from Lethbridge, Alberta, Canada - RJG_01 | ecosystem: Host-associated > Mammals > Digestive system > Stomach > Rumen | place: Canada: Alberta | collected...
GAAGGGGAGACGCTTTCCAGCCTGCTGGGCTTGTACGCCGGGGGAGTGCTTCCGGATGGGGACATCCAGCATATCCGTATCCGCAGGTTCAATCCTGCCGAGCATGACTATGACCTTCTGAGCGTCGATTGCCTTCAGGAACAGGACCTTGCCCTCCAGCAGCTTGACGCCGTCATGGTCGACCAGGTGGTGCCAAGCGCGAAAAGCCTGACGGTCCAGGGTGCCGTGAAGGTGGATGAGTCGGTCGATCCCTCTTCCTCCGCTACCTTGCTCGGGCAGAGCAGCGGCAAGATTTTCTACCAGTACTATCCTGGCGAGACCCTGGGGCAGATGGTCAGGGCCTTGGACAACCGGTTCATGATCACCAGTGACCTGAGCCACGCCTATTTGGTCCGTGGCGGGGTGCGTGTCCCGCTGGATCTTGCCGGCATCCTGTCGGGAAAGGCAAGTGGCGACGACCTTGTCATGCAGGCGGACGACGTGGTTACCATTCCTTTCGAGCAGAAGTTCGTGACCGTCAGTGGCGCCGTTGCCCGAAGCGGTGTCTATGCCTATGTTCCCGACAAGACAGCCGACTATTACCTTGCCATCGCAGGGGGGCCCACCTCCGATGCGAAAAAACCTGAGAAGATCACCATTCGGGACAAACAGGGGGAGAAGCTGGACCGCTTTGGCATCATCCCCGCGGAATCCACGATCGACGTGAAGGCAAAGACGTTTGTGAACGATCTCGCTCCGGCGGTAGCGGTGGTGGGTATCGTCGCCAGTGTCGTGGGTATTGTCTACAACATGTTCCTGATCAACCATTACTACCAGACCGACAAGTGAGGACCGCCATGAGCCAGAACGGAACGATTCGCCAAATCCATGAGGATGATGAGATCTCCCTGCAAGAACTCCTTGCCATGGTGCTCCGGCATCTCGGCGTGTGCTTCTTCGGTTTCCTGCTTGTCGTCGGGCTTGCCCTGGGATATCTTTGGTATGCTGTTCCCCAATATGAGTCGACAGCTTCCATCCTGGTCGAGCCGATCAAGCAGAGTTCTTCGTTGGACAGTTTCCTGACCGGGTCGCTTGGGACGATGTCCAAGATCACCACGGAGTCGGAACTGCTGACCAGTGACCAGAACATCCAGGGGGCCCTGGAGAAGCTGGACCTTGCGGCCTATACCACGGCCAAGGGTGTTCCGTACTCCGACGAGACGCTGTATGGGGGTCGGCTGGCGGTCGAGAGGCTGGGCAAGAAGCTCTCGACAACCCCGGTGAAGGATACCAATCTGGTCAAAATCACGTTCCGTGACGCCTCTCCTGCCTTTGCCCATGATTTTCTTGCGGCTTTGTGTGTCAGCTATAACGAGGTGCTCACCTCCATCGCCCGCGATTCCCGGACCGCCCAGCGCACCTTCATCGAGTCCCAGATTCCCATCAACGACCAGCGCCTGCAGAAAGCTACGGACGAGCTTGGCCGCTTCCGGAAGGAGAGCGGTTCGGTCCAGCTTGCCGACAAGACAAGTTTCTGGGTCAGCGAGAGCGTGTATTACCAGTTGAAGATGGAGCCCCTCCGGCTTGAGATCCAAGAAGCGGAGCAGGGACTTCAGACGTATGGCGACGCGTTGCCGGACGAAGCGACGGTCCGTCAGGACGAGACCGTCCAGGCCTTGCTCTCCCGCCTTGCGGATGCGCAGCAGGAGATCGCCATGTATGACGCGGTCTCGGCGATCAGCACCAATGCGAATACCGGAATCGATAAGGGCAACCAGCAGTCGCTTCGCATGAGCGACCTGAACGAGACCATCCTGGACCTGAAGCGGAAACTGATCAGCCGCATCGCCACCATCGCGGGAGGACCCCAGTATACGGACTACGGGCAACTTCTGACGACCAAGATGAACGCCCAGACGGTGTTGGACGTGCTTTCCGCGCGCGAGGATGTCTTCCGGGCGGAACTGGACACGCTTCCCGACATCCAATCCCGCGAGGCGGAGCTTGAGCGCAACGTGCAAGTCTACCAGCAAGTCGGGCTGAAACTGCAGGACATGCTGCAGGAGACCCGCCTGCTCGAGGCCTCGATCAACCGCAATGTGACCATCATCGATGCCGCTTCCACTCCGGTGCTTCCCGTCAGTCCGCAGAAGCTGAAGATCCTGGCCATCGCCATCCTGCTGGGCCTTGCCGTCGGCATGGCTCTCGCCATCCTGGTGGACAGCAGGTTCGATGCGGTGGATACGCTGGACCAGTTGCAGAAGCTGACCGAGGGGATCCCCCTGCTTTCCTGGGTGCCTTACTACGAGGGAAACCCCAAGGCGGAGGTCCCTTCCCTGATTGTCGAGAATGAGCCATTCTCCTTTGAGAGCGAGCGTATCAAGCTGGTTGCGAACCGGCTGTACAAGGAGGGGAAAAGCGGTATCGTCTATACCGTCACCAGCTGCACGATGAGCGAAGGCAAGACCACCCTGATTGCCAACATCGCCCTTGCGATGGCGCAGATGGGCAAGAGGGTCCTGCTTGTCGACGGTGACCTCAGGGCTCCGAACGCCCTGCGCTTCTTCCATATCAAGAACAAGGGTTTGAAAGGGCTGACGGATGTCGTCGTGCAGAAGGAGCCCTTGGAAAAGGTGATCCTGCAGCCGCTTGCAAGCGAGCCGTCCTTGCACCTGCTTGCTTCCGGCACCCAGCCTATGGTGGCTTCCGCCATCTTCGCGAACATCAACTTTGTCCATACGTTGGATAGGCTGCGTGGCATGTACGACTATATCTTCATCGATGCGCCACCGCTCATCCATGCCTCCGAGCTGATCACGTTGAGCAAGCATACCCGCGGCCTGATCATTTCGGTACGCGCCAGCGTCGCTCCAAGGTCCGGGCTCAAGGAACTGGTTGCCATGCTGCAGGCTTCGGATGAACCGATTGTCGGCACCATCTTCAACGGATGCGGGCACCTGGCTTTGGCCTCTGCGGGCGGGAACTACAGTTACAGCTACAGCTATGGCTATAGCTTCGACGCCAAGGGCAAGAAACGGCAGAAGACACGCCGTCATTCCTTCGCCTGGTTCCGCCGCCGCTACAAGAAGGAACTGAAGTCGCGTGGCAGACAAGTGGCCAATCTCAAGGAACCGGTGTTGGCGTATACGCAGGAAATGGCTACGGAAACTCTGGAACCCAAGGCCATGGACAGGATTGAGGTGGTGCAGTCCAGCCTCGACGCGCTGAGCCTGATCGAGCAGAATCCAGATGCGGCTGGGAAGAGATAAGAGCGATGGGTCTGTACAATATGCATTGCCACCTGCTCCCGGGTATTGATGATGGGAGGGTAGCGCCTGACCAGCTCGGAAAGGTGCTTGGACTATACAAGGAATGTGGTTTTGCCGGGGTGGTCTTCACCCCCCATCTGTTCAATCCTTATCTGACCACCAACATTGCGGCCATCCGTCCGACTTGGATGGTGGCGATGGAGGTGGCGTACAAGGTCGGGATCGAGGTCTTGTTGGGCAGCGAGCTGTTCTGCGGCACGCAGGAGACCTTGCAGGGAATCCCCTTTGCCGGACGCTATCAGCTGGTCGAGTTCCCTACGGTCATGCCTCCCAAGCAGTGGGAGCAGAAACTTGCCGTATTGGCCCGGTCAATCACTCCGATCATCGCCCATGTCGAACGCTATCGGTGGATGACGCCCACGTCGGAAGCGTTCTTGAAGCTCAAGGACCTGCATTGCCTGATCCAGTGCAATGTGGATGGCATCGAGAACACCCGGGCCCTGCCGTATCTCAAGGCCGGCGTGGTGGACGTGATTGCCGACGACAACCATATGCGTCCAGGCAACGAGACCCTTCCCTCCAGGCTCATCGAGCATATCAGCGCCTGGCCGGAAGTCGCGCTGAAGATGAAGCGCATGTTCGCCTAGCACAAACGTTAATGTGCAAATGAGAAAATGGCATCTATGCCCCAACAGGGAAATAAGGAGACTTTTCTCGTCTACGTTCACCATGTGTAGGATAGCAGCATCTGCCCGGTGAGGTTGCAGCATCTCCAGAAGGATGCGTTGGTTTGGCCATTCGTCGGGTTCCACTCGTAGGTGTAGACTGCTCCAAGGCCGAGGGCGACGTGCTCGTCCAGGTGCTGGTAGGTTTCCGCGCCGAAGTGCAGGTTGGCGCGGATATGTGTTTCTGCGTCCTCTTCTCCCCATCGGGACGGGTGGAACGAGTAGCCGAGGTCGGGGTTCTGCCGCCATACGTAGAAGGTGGAATAGCCCGAAGGGTTGTACAGGCGGAAGGCCAGTAGCTGGCTGTTCCCCCCTGTTCCGATGCCTGCCCCCAGCCATTGTCCGCCATTGGTATGGCCTTGCCGGATTCGGTGGTGTTCGTAGAAGGAAGTCCAGCCGGTGCCGTTGGTAATGATCAGGTAATCGTCTGAGCCCTCCAGATTCGTGACTTCGAGCAACACCTCGCCCTGGTAGCGTTCCGAGAAGGCGCAGCTTTTCCTCAGCCCGACGGTATAGGCAAGCGTATGGAAGGGGTAGCGCATATAGTATCTCCACGAAGGGCTGTAGTCGTTCCGGCCAAGCTCCAGGTACAGTTCGAGTCCCGCCTTGGGCAGCAGGTAGTCGAAGCACAGGGAAGCCCGCGAATCGCTATTGTCCTTTCCCCCGGAAGAACCGATTCCGCTGAAGAGGATGTCGACGAATGGGGGAGTGGCGACATGAAAAAGGGTATAGGCGGTCTTGTCGTCCCACTTGGAAAGCATGATCCGGTTGAAGGTGATGGAGAAGTCGTGCCATGCCCAAGAGACGGACAGGCCGGAGAAAAGGTTGTGGTTGTCCGAATCGTCGTCATTGAAGTACTTCGATTCCGTCAGGTACCCCCACCATGCGCGCATCTCGAAGTCGCCTGCGTACCAGCCGTTCCAAGGAAGGCGGAGGGTCGTCTTGGTCAGGCCGATGTCCAGATGGGGATAGCCCGGGGCGTTGTCCGAATGGATCAGGGGGCTGACAACTGCCGGTCCCAGCCAGATGTACTCGCTTCCGAACCCGACCGTGAGAGGCCCGTACGAGAACCGGATCTCGCTGTCGCCCCAATCCCAGAAGAAAAACGGGTCATCGCCGAAGCGCTGGGGCGCGTCGACCCCGCTGGTGCTGTAATAGCCATACACCGCTCCCGGCCCGGTAAGGCCCGAATCAGGCTTGGTATAGGGGAAGGGAAGGTTCTGGGAGAAGGAGAGCTGCGGCTTGAACGAGAAAGACACATGGCGCGATGCATAGCGCACGCCAGTAGAGAGGCTGGTATTGAAGCCCTTGCCCTGCCAAAGCCCCCCGTCGTTGATGCCGAAGGGAGCGCTGGTGTTGTAGGAGCTGTACCAACGGACGTCATACAACTGCCAGCCACCTTCGTCTGCCGTGTACCGGGAGTCCTCAAGTGTCTTGAAGCCGATGAAGGGGCGAGCCATCTTCCCTTGCAATACCGAAAACTCCACGGGCACACGCTCCACGTCGGAAAGAGCGAGTGGTGTCCCGAAACCAGATGCCAGGGCAAAAACGAGAAGAGCTCCGACAAGAATCCGTGTGCGATGCATGCATGCTCCTTGCAAGGGAATGGATGTATCATACCCCGCTTTTCGGAAAAACGGAAGGAACGAGGGAGCGCACCCACTGCCGGCGTTGTTCCGGCCGGCAGTGGATGGAGCGTCAGCAGACGCCGATCGAGTGCATGTAGGTTCTCAGGATGGGAACAAACCGCTGCATCTCCTCCGGCCTGATGTCACCCATGTTGGCGATGCGGAAGGTATCGATGTTGCCAAGCTTGCCCGGATAAATCGTATAGCCGAAGGACCGGGCATAGTCATGCAAGTCTTCGAACCGGTACTTCGGGGTATCCGGAATCAGGATGGCGGTGATGAAATGGGACTGGTTCTCCCGTTTCACCAGCATGTGCAGCCCGATCGAGTCCAGGGCCTGCACCAGGATTTCCCAGCAGGCCGTATAGCGGGCGAACCGTTTTTCGATGGTTTCCTGCTTTGTCTCGATGATGGCCTGCCTGAGGGCATACATGGTCTGCACCGGAGGCGTGAAGCGGGTCTGCTTGGTCTTCAGGAAGTACTGCCACTGGTCGTACAGGTTGAAGTAGTAGTTGCGCATCGGCCAATCCTTCTGCTTTTCCAGCTCGCTGTTCTTGCAGACCACAAATCCGATTCCCGCCATGCCTTGGATGTGCTTGTTGCTCGTCGAGGTAAGGAAGTCGATGCCAAGCCGTTCCATGTCGATGGGCATGCCGCCATAGGCGGATACCGCGTCAACCAGCGTCAGCATGCCGTACTTCTTCGCAAGGGGACAGATCTGGTCGATCCGGTTGAGCAGGCCGGTCGTTGTCTCGTGGTAGACGATGGCAAGGGCGTCATACCGTTGTTTCCTGAACTCTGCTTCCAGCGCCCCGAGGTCGATCGGCTCATAGGTCGAGCTCTTGAAGACAGTCATGTCCATATGGTAGACGCTGGCGATCTTCGCGAAGCGGGCGCCGTACGATCCGTTGTCGACGACCAGCAGCTTCCCGTTCGGCGGCACGCAGGAAGCGAGCATCGCCTCGTCCGCTCCCGTGCCGCTGCAGCCGAACATGATGGTGGTATACTTCTTCGGGTCAGCCACGAAGGCGGTCAGGTCATGGGAGACCTGCTCCATGATGTCGCCGAACTCCAACTCCCGGGGACAGATATCCGGGACGACCTGGGCGTACTTCACGCTGTCGGTCGTGGTGGAGGGACCCGGATTGAGCAGCACCTCGCGGCGCACGGCACGCAACGACTCGTTTTCCCTAATCCTTGGCCAGACCTGTTGCAGGGCGCGCTCCAGCATGGCCTCGTCGTCTATCTCGGTCCATGCCAGGTATTCGACCTTGCGGACAAAGATGGGGGTGCCTTCTTGCGACACGCCTTCCATGGCATGTTCGTAATCCAGCTTGGGCATGTCGGCATGGTGGCGGACCGCATACTCCACCATCTTGTCGAGGAATGGCTTGGAGACCTTGCTGATGCCGACGAGTTCCCCGGATATGGTCCTGATTTCATTCCGTTTCTTGCTGACCTTCTCCAGCATGCCCTCCGCATCGGCCTGCAGGTACACTTCATCCTCGCTATGGGTCGGGCCTGAGGCGAGTATCACGTCGCTGTGCGGGTCGTTCTGCAGCACGAACAGCGAAATCGCGTCGTAGAGCAGGTCGCTTTCCAGAAGCAGGCAGTCGCCGGTCACATAGGGAGCGCAGACTTCCAGCGTCCCCATGCTCGAGGTTTCCCGGAAGTGCTCGTTCTTTACCGTCTTGATGGCGGGGTATTGCTCCGCCAGCCTGTCATACCATTCATTGTGGTGCCCGGTGCCGATGATGATCTGCTCGATGCCCGCATCCAGCAGCTTCCTGACTGACCGCTCGACCATCGCCATGCCGTCGATCTCGATGAAGCCTTTCGGCATGCTCTCCGTTCTTCCGCCGAAACGGGACCCAAGCCCGCCGGCCATAATCACTGCTTGTCGTACCATGGTTATTTTTGCAAAAACTCCATAAAAGCCTGTTTGTTCTCAAGCGGTGTGGTGGTGGGTCTTCCCAGATCCTTCCTCGCACCTTTCTTGACCTTGATTTCCAGAAAGCAAAGACCGTTTGTCTTCGCCGATTTCTCGAGGGCGGTCCCTAGCTCGGTCGGCGTCGAGACGCTATAGCCCTGCTGGTAGCCGCATGCCTTGGCGATGAGGGGCAGGTTGATCTGCCTGCCTACCGTCGGCTGTCCTCCGACTGAATCGTGGGCGCCGTTGTTCATGATGATGTGGACCAGATTCCGGGGCCCGCGGCTGCCGATGATCGCCATGCCGCCCATGTGCATGATCGCCGCCCCGTCTCCATCGATGCAATAGACTTTGCGCCCTGGCTGCTGGAGGGCGATGGCAAGGGCGATCTGGGATGCGTGTCCCATCGAGCCCACGGTCAGGAAGTCCTTCTCATGGCCCATGCCATGCTTGACGCGAAGTTCGAACAATTCCCTGCTTGCCATGCCCGTCGTGGAGACGAAAGCGGCCGACGGCGGGGCTTCCAGCATGATGTGCTCGATCGCCTCTTCCCTCGTCATCTCGCCGGGAACCGGAATGGCGTGTTCCAGGGCGTAGTCGGAGAAAGTGCCTTTCCGGATGACCAAGGCGTATGCCGCATGGCGCTCCTTTACCGAAGCGATGCAGGTTGCGAGCTGCTTCCGCAACTCCGCTTCATCGTCGCTTGCGACCGCATAGGGGATCTGCATGGCGTCCAGAAGCGCCAGGGTGACTTTCCCCTGCTTCACATGCTGGGGCTCGTCATGGACGCCGGGCATGCCCCGCCAGCCGATGACGAGCACGAGCGGCACCGAGTAGACATCAGGATCGGTCAGGCTCAGAAGCGGGTTGACCGCATTGCCTTCGCCGGAGTTCTGCATGTAGACGAGGGGGATGTTCCCCGTTGCGAAATGGTATCCCGTTGCCAGGCCGATGGCACCGCCCTCGTTGGCGGCGATGATGTGGTGCCGCTCGTCGGCATGGTCCGTCACGTAGGCGCAGAAGCTCTTCAGAAGGGAATCGGGTACTCCCGTGAAGAAGTCGATGCCGCCAGCGACCAGTGAATCATAGAAGAATGCAGGTCTGATCATGTTATTTTGTCCCCGGAATCAATTCCAAGATGTTCTTGATGGGCATGCACAGGTCGTTCACCTCGAGCGAGCGTTCCGCCTGGAGGATCGTCTCGGCGCACTTGACCATGGCCGGGTAGGCGGCCCTGAGCATATGGTTGGCATAGATGACCACGTTGGCTCCCCAGCTTGCCAGCTCTTTCTCGGTGAACTGGTTGTAGGTGGTGGGCACCAGGACAAGCGGGACTGTCGGATAGGCGCGCTTGAAGCGCTGGCAGAACTCCTTGATGTCCATGCCGCTCTTTTCCTTCGAATGGATCATGATGCCGTCGGCACCAGCCTGCACGCAGGCATAGGCCTTTTCCAGAGCCTCGTCGACGCTGCGCCCTGCGATGAGTTCCTCGATGCGGGCGATGATCATGAAGTCGCTGGTCACCTGGGCCCGCTTGCCGGCCGCGATCTTCGCGCAGAATTCCTCGGCCGTGGCAAGTTCCTGTTTCACTGCCGTGCCCAGAAGGGAGTTTTTCTTGAGTCCCTTCTTGTCTTCGATGATGACGGCGGAAACGCCGTTACGTTCCAAGGTCCGGACCGTGAAGACGAAATGCTCGGGGATGCCGCCGGTATCTCCGTCGTAGATGATCGGCTTGGTCGTGCATTCCAGGATGTCGGTCAGCGACTGCATGCGGGTCGTCAGGTCGACCGCTTCGATATCCGGCTTTCCTTTGTCGGTCGAGTCGGTCAAGGACGAGGACCACATGCCGTCGAACTGGTGCAGTCCGTCCTCTTTCATGACTTGGGCGTGCTCGACGATCAGCCCGGAAAGGCCGGAATGGGTCTCCATGATCCTGACGACCGGCTTTGCGGCGATCAGCCGGCGGAGTGTGGACAGCCGGATGCTCGGCGTGGTGCCGATGGTGCGGGCGTTGTCGACCAGGGCGGAGGAATCAATGCCTTTGGTGTAGGGAATCTCGATGACCTGTCCTCCCCATTCCTTCATGGCTTCATATACCTCGCTCCGGATGGAGGAGAGGTAGTTGTGCTGCCAGTCGTCTCCGTGGATGATGTAGTCGGGTTTCAGCCGGCGGAGGTTGGGGACGTAGCTCCATTCTTCCTGGGGGACGACCTTCGCCACGCCTTTGATATGGGAAACCACCTCGGCCCTCTGCTCGTAGGTCAGATAGGGTAGCCTCTTGTAGCAGGCGATTGCCTTGTCGGTCAAAAGGCCGATGATTACATCCCCGTGTTTCGCACCCTCGTTGATGATGTTGATCAAACCGGGGTGGATGATGTCGGCAGTCATGCCGATATAGACGGTTTTTGGCATCTGTGTGTGACTCCTTTATACCTCATATGATGGATCGATAGCCTTCAGTTCCCTGAAGGTGTCGATTTCCCTGATGTCTGTCGCCGAACATGGGCGCAATGCGACCTGGTAATGGTTTCTGCAGACGGACAGCGGTACCTGTTCCCAGAACTGTTCTTTGCCGCCAGGCAGCTGTGCCGCATAGGGCAGATCGATGGCAAGCTGGGCCCCGTCGCCCGCACTCCAATAGGAGATTCCCACCATCTGCCAGGTGTTGAATCCTCCCATTTGCTCCGACTGGATGATTCCTTTCTTGTCCACGGTGAAGCACCAGTCGTCGGAGCGCCCTTTCCACACGGCGAGGAAATCGGATTGCCAGTGGTAGGGGGTCAGCACGTTCGGAGAGCGAATGAGCAAATCCGCTTCGAACACATACGCGTTGGCAAAATGCTCCTTCGCGACAACCGCGCTGGTGATGTTGTTGGACTCGTTGTATGCGGGGTTCTCCAGGAACTTGACCATCGGGTACTTCGCAAGGAGCTGGTCGAACTGCCCGGCGAGGTAGCCGCGTACCACGTAGATTTCCTTGATGTCCAGGGCAAGGCAGGCGTCGATCAGGCCGTCGATGATCCGTGTCCCGTTTACCTGCACGAGAGGCTTGGGGGTGTTGAAGGTGATGGGCGCGAGCCGTGCGCTGAAGCCCGCAGCCAGGAAAATGGCACGCTTGACCCGGTACGGCTCAAGCGCATCGAGTCCCAAAGGAGTAATGGCTCCTTCGGAAAGATATCCCTGCCTCGCACATTCCCTGTACACCGCATTGACGCTTCCCAATGCATAGCCGGTCAGCGAGCTGAGTTGCCGTTGGCTGAGGGAAGCGGGGTGTGTCGCCAGGCTGGAAAGAAGCGTGAACTGTTTCTTGTCCATGCGATGGAGCATACAGGATGTTCGAAAATATGTCAAATGTTCCCTGGAAGATGAACATTATACAAATGCAAGTCCCTTAACTCCCTCAATT
>Ga0256404_1012629_pt1 | contig 10937 bp, 8 predicted proteins | sample RumenRJG_01DNA_FD_185990 | JGI IMG/M metagenome (GOLD analysis project Ga0256404, IMG submission 185990) | Bovine rumen microbial communities from Lethbridge, Alberta, Canada - RJG_01 | ecosystem: Host-associated > Mammals > Digestive system > Stomach > Rumen | place: Canada: Alberta | collected...
AGAGTTGTCCGATCTGGACGTCACCATCGCCCACCTGCGCGAGGGGCTGCCCATAACGTCTTACTTCAACTTCGGCCGTGAACATGGCGAGCAGGCGGCTTTCGTATACCCGCTGCTCGGCATCGCCATGACCGAGCTCGATCCGGATATGCCGCTCGGCACTGCGGCCCAGCGCCTGCGCGAGAGCCTGCTCGATGATGACGGCAGCCTGCGCTACCCGGCAGATGAATTCCTGAAATATGCGCCGGATGAATATCAGGGGGCCATCGCCGCCATCATGGGCGCCATCATCGCCGCCGCCCACAACAGCAGCCTGGTCATCGTCGGCGATGCCGCCACGGACATCATCGCCCGCTATACGGAGGCCATCTGCCCAACGCTGCGCCACTACGTACTTCATCCGCAACCGGCGCTGCTCGATCTCGAATCCGACCTGCCTGGAGGCACTCTGGCCTGCCTGGCGATACAGATCGTAGATGCCAGCCTGGCCATACTGAACGATATGAAGACATTTGCCAGCGCCCATGTGGCTATCGCCATCGATGGTCCGGGTGCAGACGGGCAGCAATAATCTCTGCAATCACGAAAAACGCGCTTCGGCACCTTTCCTGCAGCTTATCTGAGCTGACATTGACGGAAAGGTGCTTTTTCGCTAGAATACTATAGGTAATATTCATTCTCAAATTTTATGATACTACTGGAGCTTGCGCACGCTGCGACACAGCTCCACCGTTCTTTCTATGAAAAGGGAGCATTCCAATGCCTGATACGCGTACAAATTCCGATTCCCTGCTACGCTGGATCATAGCTGCCAGCATTTATTTTGTCTGCCTCATCGCTTTCTATATCGATATTGGTGAGGATATGGGCGCTGAGTACTTCATGCCCATACTGCTGCCGGTAATCGGCGCACTCATAGCCCTGCAATATGCGACCCGCGTCCCGCTCTTATCGCGCGCCATGATCCCGAATCTCCTCTCGGGCATCGGTTGGGCCAGTGCCTTCCCGCTGCTCTACGCCTGGACGTACAACAGTGTATGGTATCAGTCTCTCATCTGTTTCGACTTCATCGTCGGCACGGCTGCCCTCATACTGATAACATCACTCGAGAGCGCCTGCTATCATATCGGTCATATCCGCGTGTTCGCCGTATTGGCCTCGCTGCTGAATTTCGTGGCCCTGTTCGTGCCATTTCTCGAGTATGCCTACTATTTCCTCGTCTGGCACTGCCTGACCCCGGCCTCGCTCATGGCCGTATACCTCACGAATTACAAGGAAAGCCTTGATTTCATTCAGTCGAACGTCGGCGTACTGCCGGCCTGCATCATCCTGGCTGTCATCGCCGTGCTGCTCTATGCCGCCTATCGCTGCCATCTGGCCATCGCCCGTACCGTAACCGACGACGGACCTACTGCTGGACGCATGGGCGTGCTCGCCGCCCTGGTCATCGGCAGCATCTATGCCCTGTACTACTATCTGCCGCTGACGTCCATGGCCGAGCAGTGGAACGACGTCACAACGTACGTCGAGCAGACCCAGGAGTACGGCGTCGGCCATGATGAGCGTCTGGATGATCTGGCCATCGACAGATACGAAACGCTGCCGGCCAAGGCCCCGGGAACCGTGATCCTCGTCATCGGCGAATCGGCCTCGCGCGACTACATGCATGCCTACACCCCGTCGTTCCCCTATGAGGATACTCCCTGGCTCGATGAGAAGCTCAGCCAGCCGGACAGCGGCTTCATCTCCTTCCAGAATGCCTACTCCAGCTGGTCCCAGACGGTGCCAGTCCTGCAGCGCGCCCTGACCGAGCAGAGCCAGTACAATGGCAAGGAATTCTACGACTCGACCTCCATCATCGACGTGGCCCATAAAGCCGGCTATGAGACCTGGTGGTTCAGCAACCAGGGCCGCTACGGACAGTTCGACAGCGCCATCACGCTCGTAGCCAAGACGGCTGATCATGCGGAGTGGACCGATGACTCCTACAACTTCTCCGACAAATACGACGGCACGCTGCTCAGCTACCTGACAGCGCTGGATCCCAATAAGGATAATTTCGTCGTCCTGCACATCATGGGCAGCCATATCTACTACAACAACCGCTATCCGAGCGAGTTCAACGTATTCACCACCCCGGAGGGCGAGTCCACGGTCTCGAGCACCGAATCGTATGCCAACAGCATACTCTACACCGACTACATACTCTCGCAGGTTTTCGAATACGCCCAGAAGAATCTGAACCTGCAGGCCATGTTCTACATGTCTGACCATGGAGAGAATCTGCAGATATCGCATAATCCGGATGTATTCAGCTACGACATGGTCCGCATCCCGATGTTCGTCTATCTCTCCCCGTCCTACAGGAGCGTCCTGCCCGGCCGCACCTCCGTGCTCGAATCACATCGCAACCGCTATTTCACGAACGACATGCTCTATGACACCATATGCGGCATCCTGAACGCACCCTCGAACCATTACTTCGCAACTCAGGATTTCAGCAGCCCGGCCTATGCCTACAACCGCAGCAACCTCACGACCATGCTCGGACAGCAGACGCTGACCGATGACCCAAACGGCGGCGAGGAGCAGTGAGCGCGCCTAATCAACCCGTAAAGCAGTCTAAGCAATAAAAAAGTTTTGCAATGTCAACTTTTAACAGCGGTTATATTGCCATCTAAATGACTCCGGCTATAATATCAACTGTAGTCAAGAGGAGCTGGTCCGATAGGCGCCAGACCTGCAAAGGAGCTGATTATCATGCTGGACATGAAAAAAATCAAAATAACCGCTGTTGCCCTCGTAGGTATGATGAGCCTTGGTATTGGCGGCCTGACGGCCACAGCAGCCGAGGCCAGCGCTCGTCATCCGGACCGGCCGGAAATGACCGAGCTGGCGCACAAGCATCACAACTATCATCCGAAAACGAAATCGCAGGGTGATGTAAACACCGCTTACATCGTAGGCGCTGTCGTTGGCGCGATCATCGCCAAAAACACCTGATTCCATCACTTCGGTATCCCCTCTCCCCGGAGGGTTTACAATATTTGATTCCTGATCCCTATTCTCTCAATCTCTATTTAATCTCTATTTCAATCTCTACAGCAAATAGGCCGTTCTCCCTAGGAGAAACGGCCTATTTGTGATTTTATACAAAAAATAATCTCCAAGTTGCGAAATTGTAATTTCTTACATCTATAATCATACTTGCAAGTGAAGAAATCCCACTCCGCTTGTACTGTCAGTATTCACTCTTGACAGTCCGCCAGCCGGTCAATCCCACCCGGCTGTGTGGAACACATTCTTTACTCAACAACATATTTCCCACATGAGAGGCACAGCAATCCCAGCTGTGCCTTTCGTGCTATATACGACGCGGCTTCCAGGATGCGATGTCATAGCCGCTCCCGTCCATTTCGGCACATCCTGGTAAAAAATGCAGACAAATTGCAGACAAGAATTTGCCGGTTAGTATCAAAGGTACTCCTCGAACCGCTCCATGTCGCTGATGCTTATATCGCGACCGGAGAGCTCTATGAGTCCCTCGCGCTGCATCGCTCCGAGCTCGCGCGAGAGCGATGGACGCGTCACAGCCAGCTCGGCGGCCAGCTGTTCGCGCGACAGGCGCAGGTTCGTGCGGCCGCTGCCGTCGGGCAGCAGATGCTGGAACAGCAGCCGCACGATTTTCTCCCGCAGACTGCCCGATGCCAGCACTTTCAGCTTGCTGTGCATGAAATAGGCCTTGCGGGCGAATACACGCAGCAGGTTCTGCCAGATGATGAGCTGCATATGGCTGATGGCACCGGAGGGATTCCCCTCCGCCATGTTGATGAAGCTGCTGGATATCTCGAGCAGCTGGGACGGTGCCGCCGCCCTGACGTACATGTCATAGGGCTTGCGCAGGACAAGGTAGATCTCGCCGAACATGTCTCCCGCCTCATCGATCTCGGAGAGGAATATGCGCCGGCCGGAATAGGTGTCCTTCAGTATTTCGACCCGGCCGCTGATCAGTATGTAGAGCGAACGAGGCTCATCGCCCTCATAGAATACGGTTTCCCCGACATCATACTGACGCAGCTGCACCTGGCTGCTGGCCAACAGCTGTCCTGCTTCCGCATCTGACAGCCCTTTCCCCAGCGTACACTGCTGCAGCAGACGGACAAGGGCTTCCTGGCGATTATGTTTATCCACAGCTTTTCCCCCATATCTACAAAAAATCCACAACGTCCGGCACATATCCACAGCTTGTATGCAGATATACACCGGATATTGTGGATAACCTGGCCTTACTCAGGCTTTTTCCTTATCCTTCAGCGCATCATCGAGCGTATGCCAGGCCAGCACGGCGCACTTCACGCGGGCCGGCATATGCGAGATATTCTTCAGTGCGAGCGCCTCTTCGAGCTCCTCGAGCTCTTTGTCATCGGTAATCTCACGCTTGATCATACCGATGAAGAGGTGAGCCAGATGGCGTGCCTCCTCGACCGTCTTGCCACGGATGAGGTCGATCATGATATCGGTACTGGCCTGCGAGATCGCGCAGCCGACGCCGGTAAAGGAAGCATCCTTCACGACGCCGTCCTCGACATCGAGCTCGAGCGTGATCTCATCGCCGCAGCTCGGATTGTGCCCCTTGAGGCAGTCCGTCGGATGGTCGAGATGGTATTTGTTGAAGGGCTCGCGGCTGTGCTCGCCCACGATTTCCGTATAGACATCAGAGAGATCAGTCGGCATAGCCCAGCACCCCCCTTACTTTCTTCAGCGCCGCGATCCAGCGGTCGACATCCTCGCGCGTATTATAGAAATAGAAGCTCGCGCGGCAGGTGGCGTTCTGGCCGAGATATTTCATGAGCGGCTGCGCGCAATGATGGCCGGCCCGGATGTTCACACCCTCGGCATCGAGTATGGTCGAGACGTCATGAGGATGGACATCCTTCACGTTGAACGTGATGATGCCGGTCTTGTTATCGCGCGTGCTGTCGCAGCCATAGAGCTCGATGAATGGCAGCTCGCGCAGCTGGGGCAGCGCATAGTCGACGAGGTCTTTCTCGATGGCCTCGATGCGCGGGAACGTCAGTTTCTCGAGGTAATCGATAGCAGCCGTCAGTCCGGCGGCGCCGCCGACGTTCTGCGTGCCGGCTTCGAATTTCGCCGGCAGCTCGGCATACGTCGTATTCTGCTCCTCGACATACTCGATCATATCGCCGCCGCGCAGGAATGGCGGCATGGCATCGAGCAGGTCGTATTTGCCATAGAGCACGCCGATGCCCATCGGCGAGAGCATCTTGTGCCCCGAGAAAGCGAAGAAGTCTGCATCAATGGCCTGCACGTCGACTTTCATATGGGCGACGCTCTGCGAGCCATCGACGACGGCCACTGCCCCGACGCTGTGCGCCTTGTCGACGACCCGGCGCACGTCGTTGACGAGCCCGAGCACGTTCGAGACCTGCGTCACGGCGACGAGCTTCGTCTTGTCCGTGATCTTCGTCTCGATGTCGTGCTCCGAGAGGTTGCCATCTTTCTCGAGATAGATGTACTTCAGCGTAGCGCCCTTCGTCTTGGCTACGAACTGCCACGGCACGAGGTTGCTGTGATGCTCGGAGATCGTGATGACGATCTCGTCGCCGGCCTTTATATTCGTGAGGCCATAGCTGTAGGCGACGAGGTTCAGCGCCTCCGTCGCGTTTTTCGTGAATATGATTTCCTCCGGGCGCGCGGCATTGATGAATTTCTGCACGCGGGCACGGGCATTCTCATAGATATCCGTAGCCTTGATCGACAGGGCATAGGCACCGCGATGCGGGTTCGCGTTGCAGCCGCCATAGTAGCCGCAGAGCGTCTGTATCATCTGCTCCGGCTTCTGCGTGGTGGCACCGTTGTCGAGATAGGCGATTTTCTGGCCATTGATCTTATGCTGGAGGAGCGGAAAATCCTTCAGGAATTCCTGTGCATCACTCATTTTCAGAAAGCCTCCCTAAAAGGTACGCATCGATTTCTTCTCTGAGAGCCGACTCGCTCGCCGGCAGGCGGTCGAGTACGGGCTGGAATGAGGCTTCGACGACGAGGCGCTGGGCTGCTGCCAGGTCGAGGCCGCGGCTCATGAGATAGTAGAGCTTGTTCTCATCCATCTTGCCGATGGAGACGGCATGATGGCCGTCCACATCATCCTCGTGCGAGAGCATGATCGGCACGCTGCGGTTGCGCACGCCCGACGAGAGCAGCACGACCTCCTCGTTCTCCCGGCCGACCGAACCAGCCGAGCCGCGCTGGAAATCCAGCGTACCGCGGAACGTCTTCTCGGAATGGCCGAGCAGGGCTCCACGCACCTGCATGTTGGCATCCGTGCGCTGTCCGCGCTGGCGGATGATGTAGTTGAGATCGATCTTTGACTCGCCATCGCCGAAATAAAGTGACCAGATATCGCTCTGGCTGTCATCGCCCTCCATATCGACCTCGAGCTTGCTCGCTGTATGGACGGCACCAGCCTCGATGGCGGTATAGTTCAGTTTCGCGCCCCGTCCCAGATGGACAAAGATGCGGCTCGTATACGGTGCATCGTCAGGCACGAGCTGGACCTTCACGAGATCCAACACGGCTCCCTCCTGCACGTCTGCCTGTACCGTATAGGCACCGCTCTCGCGCTCCGACAGTACGACAGCGTCCCGCTGTCCGGGCTCGACCGTGATGGTCTGCGTCACCGGCTCGTCTGTGAGCCCCTCGGGCATATAAGCCGTATTCGCTCCGAGCCAGCGCCAGGTACGCGACGGTATCCGGCTGAAAACCGCCCGCTGCTGTTCCTCAGCGGCCAAGGCAGCGGCCGTGACCGCTGGCGTACCATTATTTACATCTTTTTCTTGTAAAGCCATTTTGTCACACTCCCCTGCTCAGCCCATCGTACCTTCGAGCTCGATATTGACGAGATTGTTCATCTCGACAGCGTATTCGAGCGGCAGTTCCTTGGCAATCGGCTCGACGAAGCCGCGCACGATCATCGCACGGGCCTCCTCCTCATCGATGCCACGGCTCGTGAGATAGAATACCGCCTCATCACTGATGCGGCCAATCTTTGCCTCATGCCCGATATCTGCCTCATCGCCCTCGATATCCATCGTCGGCAGCGTATCACTGCGCGACAGGTCATCGAGCATCAGCGATTCGCAGTTGACCGAGCAGCGCGCATGGTCCGCATTCTTCGTGACCTTCACGGCGCTGCGATAGGTGGCGCGGCCGCCCGCCTTCGATATCGTGCGCGTATTGATATTCGCACTCGTATGCGGAGCTGCATGGATGACGCTGGCACCCGTATCGAGGTTCTGGCCCTTCGAGGCAAATGTCACACCCGTGAACTCGCAGCGGGCGTTCTCGCCGTGCAGGACGCTGCACGGATAAAGCATTGATACGTGCGAGCCGAAGGAGCCCGATACCCACTCGATGATGCCGTCCTTCTCGACGAGGGCGCGCTTCGTATTGAGGTTCATCATGTTGCGCGACCAGTTCTCGATCGTCGAGTAGCGCAGGCGCGCGCCCTCCTTGACGAAGAGCTCGACGCAGCCGGCATGCAGGTTCGTGACGTTGTATTTCGGAGCCGAGCACCCCTCGATGAAATGCAGGCTGGCTCCAGGCTCGACGATGATGAGCGTGTGCTCGAACTGGCCGGCTCCGGCCGCGTTCAGACGGAAATACGACTGCAGCGGTACATCGACATGTACCCCCTCCGGCACATAGACGAACGATCCGCCCGACCATACGGCGCCATGCAGCGCAGCGAATTTGTGGTCTTTCGGCGGCACGAGCGTCATGAAATATTCCTTGACGATATCCTCGTACTGCGTGAGCGCCGACTCCATATCCGTGTAGACGACGCCCTGCTGCACGAGCTCATCCTGCATCGAGTGATAGACGACCTCGGAATCGTACTGGGCGCCGACACCGGCCAGCGATTTCTTCTCCGCTTCCGGGATGCCGAGCCGGTCGAACGTATCCTTGATATCCTCCGGCACCTCGTTCCAGTTGCCGACCATCTTCGCATCCGGCTGCACATACGTCACGATATCATCCATATTGAGCTCGGAGAGGTCCGGCCCCCAGGTCGGCAGCTCGAGCGAATTATAGATCTCAAGCGACTTGAGGCGGAAATCGAGCATCCATTTCGGGTCGTGCTTGCGCGCCGATATGTCGCGGATGATATCCTCGGTCAGACCGCTCTTCGTCTTGTAGATGGAGTGGTCTTCGTTCTTTATATCATAGAGCGTGCGCTCTATATCCTCTACATAGGTCTTCTTCTTTTCTGCCATGACACTCGCCTCACTTATTATTCGGGCAGGTCTCAGCATTCGGGCAGTTGCCACCTACCGGGCAGCCTTGCGCATCGAGCAGATGGGTGAAGCCACGCTTGTTGATATCATCGATGAGCTCCGGTCCGCCCTCTTCGACGATCTGGCCGTTCATGAGCACATGCACGCGATCGACCGAAAGATGCTCGAGGATGCGCGTGTTATGCGTGATGATGAGGCAGGAGTTCTGGTCATTGTGGAACTTCGCCACGCCCTCGGAAACGATCTGCACAGCATCGACATCGAGGCCTGAATCCGTCTCATCGAGCAGCGCGAGCTTCGGCGACAGCATGAGGAGCTGCAGGATCTCGGCGCGCTTCTTCTCGCCGCCCGAGAAGCCAACATTCAGATAGCGCTGAGCATAGCTCGGATCCATCTTCAGCGACTTCATCACGCCCTGGAGCTCGCGGCGGAAAGCGATGATGCGTTCCTTCTTGCCCGTGATGGCCTGACGCGACGTGCGGATCATATTCTCGAGCGTGATGCCCGGGATCTCCTCCGGCGTCTGGAACGACAGGAACAGGCCTTTGCGGGCACGCTCGAATGTCTTCAGCGCTGCGAGGTCCTCGCCGCCGAACGTCATCTCGCCGGCCGTGACCTCGTATTTCGGATGACCCATGATGACATTCATGAGCGTCGACTTGCCGGAGCCATTCGGCCCCAGTATGACATGGACCTCACCGAGTCCGACCTCGAGATTCAGGCCCTTGAGTATCTCCTTGCCCTCTACTCCGGCATGGAGTCCCTTGATAGAAAGCAGTTGCTCTGACATGGAATAAACTCTCCTTTACTGTAACGAAACTATGACGATACGGCCGCTGCTCACCGCGGTCCGCATGAATACCAGCTAATCCTTAGCATTTTACTCAGGATTGATGATTTCATTGTATGGCGTTTGCGCCAGCTTGTCAATAGCAGGTATTTTAGATATTATTCTGCAGAAAAAATCGCTTCTAGTTAGCCTTTTGTTCTATAAATATTCCCATAGCTTTATGTTTTGTTGTATAATAGATAGAAAATCGCCTTTTTATGTAAACACGACTAATTTTTTAGGAGAGAGCATATTATTATGAAGAAAGCTTATCTGATGGGCAACGAGGCCATCGGGCTCGGGGCACTGGCAGCGGGAGTGAATCTCGTGAGCGGCTACCCTGGCACCCCCTCGACCGAGGTGCTCGAGACCATAGCCGCCCATAATGACGACGGACGCATCCACGTCGAATGGTCGACAAACGAGAAGGCCGGCATGGAGACGGCAGCCGGAGCTGCCTATGCCGGTGCCCGCACGCTCGTCACCATGAAGCAGGTCGGCCTCAACGTCGCCACCGACCCGCTCATGAGTCTGGCCTACATCGGCGTAGAGGGCGGCATGGTCGTCCTCGTGGCCGATGACCCCGGACCGATATCATCGCAGACCGAGCAGGATACCCGCACGTTCGCCCGCTATGCGAAGCTGCCCTGCTTCGATCCGTCGAGCGTACAGGAAGCCTACGATATGATACAGGAGGCCTTCGAGTTCTCCGAGAAATATCACACACCTGTGCTGTTCCGGCCGACCACGCGCGTCGACCACGGCTATGCCTCGATAACGATAAAGACGCCTGCTGAATACACGCGGCATGAACCGAAGGGCTTCGCCCGCGATCCGGGCCGCTGGGTCATATTCCCGCGCCTGTCGCTGCGCGCCCATGGCGCCATCGAGCACCGCAATGCGGAGCTGACACAGGTATCATCCCTATATGAGCGCAACCGGCTCATCCCGGCAGCGCGGCCGGTCATCCGCAGCGGCATCGTCGCCCAGGGCGTATCCTGGACCTATCTGGCCGAAGCGCTGCACGAATTCCGCTCCGAACATGCCAGCGAGCTGCCGCGCCAGCTGAAAATCGCCATGCCGTTCCCATTCCCGGAGGAGCTGGCCGTCGAATTCATGCATGACCTCGACGAAATCCTTTGTATCGAGGAACTCGACCCCGTCATCGAGCGCGAGCTCACCTATATCTGCGGCAAATACCACCTGCCGGTCCGCATCCGCGGCAAGCTGACGGGCGATATCACCGCCGCCGGCGAAAACACGCGCGACTCCGTCTATGCCGCTGTTGTGAAATTCATGGACTGGCAGGCCGCCCCGGCCCGCACTCTGCCGCAGCCGCCGCTCGCGGTCGTACGTCCTCCGGTACTCTGTGCCGGCTGCCCGCACCGGGCCTCGTTCTACGCGGTCAAGCTCGCCATGAAGGGGCAGAAATGCCTGTTTGCCGGTGATATCGGCTGCTACACGCTCGGCAACGCCATGCCACTCGACATGGTCGACACTTGTCTCTGCATGGGCGCCGGCCTCGGCATCGCCCAGGGCATTAGAGCGGCCGATCCGGGCACGAAATGCTTCGCCTTCGTCGGCGATTCGACATTCTTTGCTGCCGCCATCCCCGGCGCGATCAATGGCGTCTACAATCAGGCCGATTTCATCCTCGTCGTGCTCGACAACTCCACCACCGCTATGACCGGCCACCAGCCGCATCCCGGCACCGGCCATACCATGATGGGCGAGGTCGTCGAGAAAGTCTCCATCGAGAAGACACTCGCCGGCATCGGCATAAAGACCATCCG
>Ga0256404_1012630_pt1 | contig 10936 bp, 11 predicted proteins | sample RumenRJG_01DNA_FD_185990 | JGI IMG/M metagenome (GOLD analysis project Ga0256404, IMG submission 185990) | Bovine rumen microbial communities from Lethbridge, Alberta, Canada - RJG_01 | ecosystem: Host-associated > Mammals > Digestive system > Stomach > Rumen | place: Canada: Alberta | collected...
GAATTTGATGTAGATCCAAATGTACAGGTACACGCAGCAGATTATTATGAAACGATTTCCATGGCTTGTCCAAAATGCAAGACAGGAAAACTGGTGGAGCGATTCTCAACGAAGTATCAACGAACTCTTGTAGGATGCAGTAACTTCCCTGCTTGCAAGTTCGTTTCCCGAGATGTTTCGGTTCTCAGGAATCCGATTCGCTGCCGAGCTTGCGGCGGGTTTATGACACTTCGCCAAGGTCCCAGAGGACAGTTTTACGGCTGTATGAATTACCCTATTTGCCAGAACACAATGGAGATTCCGAAAGATCACGAGATAATATGATGCCTATTCAAGATATGGTTCTGAAGCACAGCATGCTTTTCAAGTGTATGTACTTTTTTCGCAGGATTATATCCATGAACACGTGTTAAATCAGTTTGGATGTGATGTATAATGAATTATAAAGATTTTAGTATCTATGACCTCATGTCTTTTGTAACTGCTTATGAAACGCAAAATATAAGCAAGTGTTCTGAAATCTTATTTATATCAAGGCAGAGCGTCGCAAGAAGTATTTCGAAAATTGAGAATGTTGTGGGCACCGAATTGTTTCGCCGAAGCGAAAAAGGCGTATTTCCAAATGATCTTGCTACATACGTATATCAAAAGGCAAAGGCAATTATTGAGTATTCTGATGCGATAATAAACATTTCCCATAACAAGAGCTCAAAAGCGGGATCTATCTTTGCAGTAATTGGGCATTATAAGAAAGGGCTAATCCTTGAATCAAAACTAAAAGCATTTTCTGAGATTAATGAATCATTCAGATACCAGTTTGAGCATTACAATTGGCCTGAAATAATTGACAAAGTCCTAGATAGCAGTATTGATTTTGCTTACGTGGCATTCGAAACAATTGAGGATTATGAGAATTTAGATTTTATTCCCATACGGGACTCTCAACTCGTTGCGCTTACAAAAGCAGAGATCAATCCTGGTATAAACCACTCCCTATCTGCGGAATTATTTTTCCGTCAAACTGTCTTTGTATTAAGTTTTTTTAATATTGAGCAAAAAATAGTTGATTCATATTTTCAGCAGCATGCAATTGGCCCACTAAAAATTATCACTACTTCTGATTTTTGGTTTATTGATTCGATTTTAAAAAATGGGACACAGTCAGTTCTTGTAACTGATGATCTGGCAGATCAGCTGATTGAGATTAATCCTAATTATACTAAAGCTACTATTGATCCACCTATAATCCGTCATTCAGGTTTTATATGTAAAAAAGGAAGAGTCCTGTCAGATGAGGAACAGAGATTCATGAGTGTTCTACGGGATCGAGAGATATAACTCTCAAAAAAAATAATTTGAGGCAACAGATTCTGTCTGTTGCCTCTTTCATTTTCTTTATTTTGCCAGCTGTTTGCCAAGCAAATATCCAAAAGTAACTGTTCTTCCGCATGCCATACCAGTTGAGAGATTGGGATAAGTATGGGCGAAGTAGCCTCCCGAGTCATTTCCATTGACATAGAGTCCGGGAATAGGATCACCATGTGTGTTAATCGCATTAAAGTCGGTATTGATCTGGATTCCGTTCAGTGTGCACAGAATAGATCCTGTTGTTCTTGCCCCATAGAACGGAGCGGTGTCCACAGGAGTAAGGCGGTGTGCTTCTTTTCCAAAGTCAGTATCCTCACCGGCATAGGCAAGTTCATTATAGTGATCTACAGTAGCCTTCAAGACATCAGCAGGCAGTTCCAGTTTTTCAGCCAGTTCCTCGATGGTATCGGCCTGCTGTACAAAACCGTTCTCTATCAGGCCGGGAAGCATCCCACCCGCGATAGCCTGGAAAGGAATATTGGGATCGGCGCCATTCTCAAACGGATAAAGACGGCTGCATCCATGCATCTTGAACTGTTGTGCATAAGTTGTCCAGTTGCTGTCAAACAGGCAGTAATGCACATGGTCCTTGTTATACTCATCGGCATGAAGGATTCCTTCATAGGTGCCAGATTCATTGAAGAATCTCAGCCCATCCTTGTTTACCTTCAGCCAAGGCTGACTGCCCATCCAGAAGAACCCATTATCTCCCGCTTCCAGCGTCTCACGTCCAGGCATTTGATCCGGACGTAAAGCACAGCGGTCGAAGAGCATAGCAGCATGTGTTTCATCCATTTTTGCACCTGCCCACAGGCAAGCTTTGATGCCATCGCCCCATGCGCCCGGTTCAGAATTGTTCCGGCCGGTGATACGAAGCGTCCAAGGTTGGAGAGCTTCCATCATGTCAAGGTTGAGAGAATAACCTCCGGTGCTGACAACTGTACCCTTTGACGCAATATACCGGACATAATCTCCGTTACCGTCTTCCGCGATACAGCCTGTGACAGCGCCGTGAGCATCCTGCTCCAAACGGATCATTTTCGTGTTGTAATGGAATTCTGCTCCTTTGGAGACAGCATAGTCGTAGAGAACTTTGTTCCCATCTAGCACGTTTCCATTTCCGTCATCACTGCCGGTCCAGCGGGGAGAATGGCCCGTCGGGAAATGTTCATATCTCGCCGCATCTTCGGAGTCCGCGGATTCGTGCCACATCTCGACATTCCGTTCAGCAAGACGGTCACCGTACCAATCGATAACTGCACCGGAGTTTTCAGCCCATTTTTTTACAAGGCTCTGGTTAATATGTCCCGCGGCATACTGGGTAGCCATCGTGATATAATCGAACTTGTCTATCTTGGTTCCCCATTCCTTTTGATAACGGGAGTCAATTGCACCAAGGTCATCACGAATGCCAACGCCTGTAGCAAATCGTTCAATACCAATTACTTTTGCTCCTTCTTCTGCAGCAGAGCACATGGTGAACATGCCACCTGTTCCACATCCGATCACAAGGATTTCAGTCTCATACGTTTTCTTAATCTGATCCTCACTGATTTCAGGCGCAGTGCCGAGCCAGTCGCCGTCGGAGGCTTCTTTTGTTTCTGTAATCACTTCTACAGGGATCTCCCCTTTTGCCTGCTGGATGCACTTTTTTGCTGCTTTGGAAACAGCAGAGGAAGTGATAGAAGCACCGCTGACCGCATCAATTTCTCCACTCTGAGCATCGAGAATAGCTGCTCTAAGTGCTGCTTCAGTCTCAGGTGCTCCACCAATTGAAGGCGTTTCATTAGAAACATCAAGGACAACATCTGTGATTGCGGTTTCACTAAAGGTCATTGTGACTTTTACTTTCCCCATTCCGTCGGCAGTTGCGGAATAAGTGCCAGGGGTATAGACGCTTTCTTCTGCAAAAGCATGTCCATTGGTGAGTCCAAAAGCAGCAATGGAAGCAGTTCCTGCAAGTGCGCCTTTGATGAAACTGCGTCTTGAGATATCCTTCATGATATCACTCCTTAAAATAATGATAGATTAATTATACACAGACCTTCGTCTTTTCAAAAGGATAATATCTGAGCATCTGGGTGTCCACTTTTTTTACATCTACTTCGTTTACCATCTTTAGATGATGTCTTCTCTTTTTTCCATAAAGGAAGCCAGAGGGTGTTGCTCCACTTGCCTCTAGTAACCATGATTCCTCTGATATAAGTTTACTGGTCAACAGACCAAATCGTCTGCGAAATTAGAATCAATCATTTTTCTCCACAACTATGAATGTTTCACGTTTGGCATTTGGAAAGACCAGAGGATTATGTTCCCCTGGTCTTCACTTATTATATGTACTTATCTTTACTTGGCCAGTTCTGCTCCAAGCAGATATCCTTCAGTAAGCGTCCTGCCTACTGCCACACCGACAATGTACTCCGGGTAGTTATGTGCGAAGAAGCCGCCACTGCAATCACCTGCCGCATACAGCCCTTCTATTGGCTCTCCACTCTTATCCAGGACCTGCATCTTTGTGTTGATTCTCAGTCCGTCCAGGGTGCACAGCAGGCTGGCTCCCTGGCGACAGCCGTAGAATGGAGCCTGCTTTATCGGCAGCATACGGTAAGCTTCCTTTCCGAAGTCTTCATCCTCACCCTTCTCACAGAGCTCGTTATAACGATTCACAGTCTCAACGAAGGTATCAACCGGAATATTCAGCTTCTCTGCAAGTTCTTCGATTGTATCAGCCTGCTGGACAAATCCAGCCTGCTGCATTCCCATAAGCAGTCCCATCTCCGCCTCAGGGCTGAAGATCTGGAGTTTTCCTCCCGTGGGACTTGGAATGATGCGTGCACATCCAATCTGCTTAAACTGGGCGATCTGATCCATCCATGTGCTGTCATAGATCGTATTATAAAGGTGATGCGGCTCCATGTAGGCAGCATGGAGAATAAAGTCATAAGGAACACTTTCGTTGCAGAACCGCTCTCCGTTCAGGTTTACCTTCAGCCAGGGCTGGCTACCGAGATGGAAGTATCCGCTCTTTGCCCAGTTGCCGTCAGACAGCTGATCAGGAGCTATCGTGCCTCTGTCAAACAGCATGGCAGTAGGATCTGGGTCTTTATTAGCACCGATCCACATAGCGGCCTTGATCCCGTCACCGGTATCGTTGGGTGTAGCGTCCGCCTCCACCGTGCTGTTATAGGCATCCGGGTTCAGCGTGGCCAGCATCTCTTTGTTATACGCATAGCCGCCGCAGCAGAGCGCAACACCTTTAGACGCGTTGATGCGGATATACTCTCCATTCTCATTCTCAGCAATAATACCGGTTACGCGTCCATCCGCGTTCTGCTCGAGCTTCACCAGCTTAGTTTGATACTTGACGGTTCCTCCGTTTTCAGTCAGAACATTGACCAGGCTTGCAAATCCGTACGTTGAGGTGGCCTCGCTGTAGTCATGCTCAGGAAGATCGTCCTGGAAGTTGTGCATCGTAGCAGGGCAGAAATAGGTATCATGGTCCCCTTCTCCAAGATCATATTCATGGAACAGATAGACATCTGGATTGTACTTCTTTACCTGTTCAGCATACCAGTCGATCGCTTCACCGCTGTTATTCACCCAAAGGCGAATGAGCCGTTCATCGCAGCGGTGGCTCGCATACTTGGCAAGCTCAGCTACAAGCTTATTCTTATCAATAACCGTTCCATCTGCTTCCTGCTCTTTCGTCCCTACAGCACCGATCCAGTGTCTCTCAGTCTGGCTGCTGATTGCCTTTTCAATCACCAGGACTTTGGCTCCGGCAGATGCGGCTCTTGCTGCAGTCATAAGACCGGAGTTTCCTGCGCCTACAACGAGCACTTCCGTATCAATTGTCTCTTTGATCTCTCCTTCACCGATCTCTGGAGCCGTTCCGAGCCAATCAAGGTTGTTGGATGCGTCCACTGCAGGTGCGGATACATCCTGAACCGCTACTGCCCCGCCTTCTTCAATGGTTCCGCCGCTTGCCTGATAAATGCAGTCTGCAACTGCCTTCTTCACAGCTGCGCTGGTTTCGGTTGCCCCGCTTACTCCATCAATTGCACTGCTCTGTGCTTTCTTGACCTGTTCAGTCAGAGCATCCGCTGCTACTCCGCCGATTGCCGGCGTCTCGGCCGAGGCATCAATCACAACATCGGTGATGTGAGTTTCGTCAAAAGTGACTGTTACAAATACTTCCCCTTCACGCCCCATGGCACTGGCCGTATAGGTACCCGGCGTGTAGATAGCTCCTTCCTTCTTGTCTTCGGCAAATGCCGAGACTCCAGTTAACGCCGTCAGCGCGCTTGCGGCACCCAAGCCGAAAGCACCTTTAATAAAGTCTCTGCGATTCAGTTCTTTCATTATTTTTTACCACCTTTCCAATTATTTGTCTGGAAGCTGATAAAATTATAGCAAAATCCAGTCTTTCGTGGTAATATAAAAATGTTATTACTTATGCCTTTTTGTTATAAGGGATGGTGTTGGATTTGACGGTTATAGAATTACGCTGTTTTATTGCGGTTGCAAAACAGCTCAGTTACATGAAAGCGGCAAAATCTTTATATATTTCCCAACCCGCTGTTTCACGACATATAATTTCCCTTGAAAAAGAGCTTGGTACCGTCCTTCTAAACAGGAATAAGCAGTATGTATCTCTTACTGCTGCCGGGACCCGGTTTCTGTCCGAGGCAGAAGATATCATAGAACGTATAGATCTTGCAAAGTATAATGTACAGAACAATATCGGTAATGAAGTGCTGAATGTTGGTTGCGTTTCCAGTATCCAGATTCATGGACTCAGTGCTATATACCGGGCTTTTCATGCTGTGTGCCCAGACGTTACAATAAGCAACACTGAAATTAGTGCGCTTGATTACAGGCGTGTATCTGTAGGTGATCATCTGGATATCGCATTTGTTCCTGGAGGCGTAGCTTATGATTCTCAGTTTTCGAGCGCATCCCTGATTTATCACCGACTTTACAAAGGTCAGCTAGTCTGTGTACTTCCCGAAGGACACCCTCTTGCTTTAAAGGAGTCTGTTATTCTTGATGATCTCGCAGGTGAAACTCTGATTCTGCTCGATCATGACCACTGTCCTCCTGAAATGGACGAAATCCAATTGATGATACGGAGAAACGGCAAAAACCTCAAGTATTTTTTCAGTGGCTCATCTTTGTATACAATCCCCATGATTGACGCAGGACTGGGTATCGCTGTCATGTCTGATTTTGTCTGTCCTCCACAGGAAAACCTTGTTACTGTTCCGTTTCAAATAAAGCAGCCAGTAGAATATGGAATGATATACAGAGCAAATGACAAGTCAGAACGCGTGCAGCATTTTTCTCGCATAGCACGAGCATACTATGCCCATAATACCAAGGAATAAAGCCCATTGCTGTCAGCAAATCATGTCATCTAAGTATCGCCTTGCCGTGTGATAATAGAATTGTGGTCTGATAACGAACATAACATAATAAGAAGTGACGATCTATCAGGATTTACACTGCATAGAACACCACTTCTTTTTTTAGCTGTTCTGAAGAAAGAGATCTTCATTCCAGATTTGTAGTTGTTTATTAGTCTATTCTGATTTCAGTCTTCCTGCCTGTTTTTCCCCGTATCCATGTCATCAAATAGAACAGCCGGAGAAATGCAATCCGTAACGGCCATGGAGTACACCAGAAGCGAATATAGCGCTGATACTCCTCGCTGGTCGTTTTGAAGGTCTTTCCGTTTCGGCCAACCGCACTCATCACGCCAACGATTTGGTCAGGTTTCACAATCTCTCCCGAAGTAAGATTATCTCCCACTACCCAATACGAGCCATCCTGTCTGCATCGCAAAATCCGATGAAGGACATACCTTCCTTTCCTGTCACCGGGACGTTTGAACATCACCACATCAAACTTCTGCAGATGGTATGGATCACAGCGATCTATCATGATTGAATCCCGGCCCTGTCGAAGAAGAGGAAGCATACTATTTCCGATATTGTGAGTGAGCAGATGTCCAACCTTCTGAAGGACTTCCTCATATGACATCATATCCATATATGCTCTCCAATTAAAATATTAAAAATAGTATCAGGAAAAAAGCTGACCGTCACACTCCAACAGGGAGTTTGGTCAGCTTTTTCAACATTTTTCAAGTACAGGATATGATATCTTCCTGAGTCCATCTGATCACTTCAAGCTCCGGTACCGGGATAGTTTTCTGTTCCATTATATACCCTCCAGGAATTGTATTATTTTTGTTTTTTAATGTAACTGTATTGTAACAAACGCAATTGACATTGTCAAGGATGAGTTATCTCTTTTCTCAAGAGTATGCTGGCATAACAACGAACTGGAGAAGACCCAGTTCCCAGATCTTCTCCAGTTCCCTTTTAATTCTTCTTTTCTCTTGGGATATATATCTTTCAGCTCATTTTTGCAACAATATCTTTGGCTTGTTGTACAGTCTTGCTCTCGGTTACGGGCTTACGTGATTTCTGTATGTAGGGCAAGAGTTTTGCCATCACCTTCTTTCAGATTTCCACCTTGACGGACGCCCTTGGCTTTGGCTATGGCTATGGCCTTCCAGCTACCGCGTGGTTCCAAATTTTTCACTCAATAGAACGTGTTCTCATCAGGCGCAAATAAGAAAACGAAGCGAGATAAACTCCCGCTTCGCTTCTATATAGAAAGAGGAACAAAATGAAAAAGATGAAAGCTGTTACTTGCACCTATAGTATATTTGACAGATGTTTCAAGAGTTAGGTTAACTATATTTCTTAATTGTGAATTAATTATCAGATCCTTCAATTTGTTTAAGTGTTCGTCTCTTTTTCTTGTCATTTCCTTGTTTTCATGGTATAATACGTTCAACTCATAAAGAGTGCGAACAGGGACAGCCCCTATGACCGCACACCAACCTGCCGGATCGGCAAGGTGGTAAAGGCTGAACGATGAGTTGGTACCGCTCATCGTGACGATGGGCGTTTTTCTTTTGTCTCTTTATGAGAAATTCTTATACGGAGGTCATGGAAATGACAAGATTTGCTGTGCAACGGTGTATTGGGAATGACATTGAAGTTCTCGGGATCTACGAGACGAAAGAGGAAATGCTGGCAGCGAAGGATCTATTTGTGACGCAGTATGTAGGCAAAGCCGGAGTGATCAACGGGATTAGCGGAAATTTGGACGACAAAGGGCGGCACAGACCCGGAGAGATGTACAGGATCTATTAAGTGAAAAAGCGGCAGTCTGTGTTGTGCATATGCTGCGAAATCCATCTGTTTTTTACTATAACGGAATTAGGAAGCACGCGAATTTAGTTGTGTGAGGCTTCACTCGAGACCACCTTTGATTTTACGTAAAGCCTGCAGTACAGTGTTCATTATGAAAACTGTTTTTAGCGGATTCAGCACGATTATTTAGGAAACAGCAGCCTCGCAAAATTTACAGCTCCTATAGTAGAGGACACCGGTCAGTGCCTGCTGGCCGGTGTTCGACTATCTACAAGGAGTTGAACAGCCATGACTTTTGAAGAAGTCAGCAAATCCCTGAATGCCGCAACCAAGCAGCTCTCCCCCGCTGAGCTTCCGGCACACCTCGCAACACAGACCTTTTCCCGCCGTCCCTTCACAGATTTCATGCGACAAACCTTTCGGAAGAAGAAAACACCGCAGAAGGTAATTTTCATTAGAGCTGATCTGGATGACCGTTACGGCTATAAACTGATCTCCGGCGAAAAACAGACGCAGCAGCGTGACACGATTCTACGTATCTGTCTCGCGGCGGAGTTTACTCTGGACGAGACGCAGGAAGCCCTGGTTCTGTATGGCATGGCCCCGCTGTATGAAAAGATCCGACGAGATACTGCTTTCATCGTTGCTTTCAGCAACCGGATCTATGATATTCATGAGGTGGATGCCATTCTGCGTGAAAATAACATGCCGCCGTTCCTGCTCCCGGATTCGGACTGAAGTGCAAGGCCCCTGCATAGGAAATATCGCAAATGCCACCTATGCGGGGGCAATATTCTCTCAGTGATTCTGCTATACTGATACTGTTCAAATCCATATTACATTCTACAGGAGGTCTTTATAATGAAAAAACTGTTCTCTGCCCTGCTGGTTCTCAGCTTCGTTCTCTGCCTGTTCACCGTAACCGCGTCTGCCGGCAACTCTATCAGCGACTATAGCGACGACCAGCTGAAGCAACTGTATGAGATGGTTCGGGACGAAATGATCAAGCGCGGGCTTCCGCTCGCTCAGGAGATCACACTCCGCGAAGGAAAGTTCATCATCGGTCAGGACATCCAGCCCGGCACCTACACTCTCAAGTGCACCGAAACATTCGGTGAGACCTACGGTGATGCCTATTCTTCACTTGGTGGCCTGTTCGGTGGTGATCTGGGCGGAATGATGAACTCACTCGGCGGTATGATGGGTGACATGATCAACGCTGAAGCCGAGATTCTCGGCAACTACGGCACGGTACTGAAGTCGTACGAACTGAAGACCGGCGACTCTGTTCGCATCACGTTGGAGGAAGACACAGCATTACAGCTCAGCGACGGAGCTTTCATCCTGATTGCAGACTGACATGTGCGTTAACTGCGGACGATCACTCCTGGGAGCTTACCTCACTCTCCCATGGGAAGACGGGGACAACGAATACGCCTATGTCATTTGCCCGCACTGCAGGTACAGAAACATTCTGTACGGATATGGTGAAGACGAAGACTAGTTCGTATTGTTTACAGTTGCAATTGAAAGGAGCGCCGGTAACCGGTCATACGGTCCGGCGTTCCGCATCTTCATAATAGCGAAAGCTTTTGTATAAGCATCGATTATAATCATCCGGTTTCAAACATGTGTATCTTGTCCAAAAAAGCGGACAGAAATAGTAGTACAATAGAATCAGCAAAGCATTGAGTCTTTGCAAAATAACCACCATACCGAAAAATATGTATGCTGAAAGGAGAACCAAATGCCCGAATATCTCTGCGTTATGGTCGTAACTGCCCTCATCGTAGGCTTTATTCCCGGACGCTGGAGAACAAAAGAATACTGTGGAGATGTCATTATCTCTGCAGACGCAGAATCCTGCACATTTGCTTTGGATATTCCCACTGATGACATTCCCTTGTATCATGAACTCGTTTTCCGGGTTGTTAGCAAGGAGGAACCATAAATGTCCGACCACAGTTGGATACCTGTGGAAGCAGATACGAATCTCTACGGGGACTACCAGTTTGTTTTTCGAAATGAACTTGGTGAAGAATACGTACATGTAATCGATAGCTTCTTTGAATATGATAATCCCCGTGCCTGTTGCTGGAAAGAATGCAGCGGGGATTGGCCCGGATGTCGGATGACATGTCCTGCCTTTGCCCAAGCTGCCGAGCAAATACGGACTGCTCAGCGAGAGTATGAAACGATGCCGCCTTATATGAGTTAGCGGGAAAACCTCGGATTTAAATCCGGGGATGAAAGCGAACACCTTGTTCTCCCGTTCACTATTCTTCCATTTGTTTACAATATCTGATAGATTAAATGAGCATATAGTGATATAATTTTTG
>Ga0256404_1012632_pt1 | contig 10935 bp, 7 predicted proteins | sample RumenRJG_01DNA_FD_185990 | JGI IMG/M metagenome (GOLD analysis project Ga0256404, IMG submission 185990) | Bovine rumen microbial communities from Lethbridge, Alberta, Canada - RJG_01 | ecosystem: Host-associated > Mammals > Digestive system > Stomach > Rumen | place: Canada: Alberta | collected...
GTCCGCAAGTTCAAGCGCAAGAAGCGCTTCGGTCATTCCCTGCAACGCCGCTCCCCGTCCCTGTTCCTCAGCATTTTGAAGAAGAGAATCGAATCCGCTGGCGGCAGGTACTTCGAAATCCAGACCAAGAAGTTCAAAGCCAGCCAGTACGACCATGTCACCAACACCTGCAAGCGCCACGGCCTCAAGGAGCGCTGGAAGGACATCGGAGGCCAGACCGTCCAGAGGGACCTGTACTCAGCGTACCTCATCTGTCACAGCAACCATGCAGGCACGGCCCCGGACAGGGCATCGTGCATCGCCAATTTCTGGAAGTTCCGCAAAATCCACAACGCCTGCATTCAGGAGATGCGGGAAGCCCATATCTCGAAGCGCGAATGCTTCGGTTTCTGATAACCCGATACGAAAAGGGGGCAGACATTCCCCTTGCCCGTGCGAAAAGCCGCTCGTGCGGCGAAGTAGCAACACAGGCGAAAATTCTCTATGCCTCGGCTATATCAAGGATTCGTTCCAACGTGATGCCAAAGGCAGATGGAATCCCACGACTTCAGTCGTGGGAGGATGTCAAGACAAATATCGTTTCATCGCAGAAAGCCACGCCCGAGCATTTTCCGATTTCCGTGCCCGTATGAAGACCGCCTTAGCAGCTTCGCCTCAATTCACGGGTGCAGATGTCACGCTCATGATTTCTGCCCGCTATTGGGTGTCAGAAATTTTCGATCTCTGCTGCCAATGCCCGACAAGCAAAATTGCAGAGTACATGGTGCAAAAAGGATGCGTGAGTCTGCACGACACCAAGAATGGCTGGGAAGAATATACCGGCATCCTTCGCTCGTGGCTCAAAATCCTTTATCAGGAAGAATAGAGACAATAAAGACCATCTTTTCGTCAACCAGATATTTGAAAGGAGACTCAATATCATGAGCATTCGCGAATCCCTGCAACAAAGAAGATCCGTCTACGGACTGAAGAAAGAACTCCCTGTCAGCATGGAAGCCATCCGGCAGCTTGTCACCGAAACGACGGAGCTCGTACCGGATGCATTCAACATGCACAGCCAGCGCGTCGTGCTCGCGCTCGGCGGGAGGCACGACGCACTCTGGGATGCTGTCTATGATGCCTTCGGCGGCAAAGTCGCCCGCGAGAAAATCGACAGCTTCAAAGCTGGCGCCGGCACGGTGCTCTACTTCATCGACACGGACGTGGTCAAGAGCCTGCAAGACAAGTTCCCGCTCTACGCCGCAAACTTCCCTATCTGGGCGCAGCAGTCGAACGGCATGCTCCAGATCAGCATTTGGGCCGGCCTGCGCGAGCTCGGCGTCGGCGCGAATATCCAGCACTACAATCCCGTCATTGATGACGCCGTGAAAAAGCTCTTCGCCCTTCCTGAAAGCTACCAGCTCATCGCACAGATGCCATTCGGCGGCATTGCAAAGGAACCGGAGTCGAAAGAAAAAGAAGACATCACGAAGCGCGTTAGAATCGAGGAGTGAGGAAAAATTGCGACATCTGAAACTGCTCCATATCGGAAAAGAAGAAAACCTCCATCATTATCCGCCGGAAGCGACGCTTTTGCAATCTCTGAGCATCGTCAGCATGCCTATGGGCCTGCCCTCGGAGCAATATGCCCGCAGCATGCCGGATGCGGATGTCCTCGTGGTGGACGCCATTGCCAGAATCCCTGGAGACCTGATCCGTGCGCTCCCCTCACTCAAGATGATTCATTCGGAGGGTGTGGCCTTCAACCAGATTGATGTGGAAACGGCAGCAACGTGTGGCGTCTGCGTGTGCAATTCCGCAGGCATGAACGCGGAAGCTGTCGCAGAGCAAACGCTGCTGCTCATGCTCGGCGTCTTGCGGGACGTAGCAAACAATGACTGTGCCGTGCGCGAAGGCCGGCAGATGCCAGTGAAAGAGCGTTACATGACGACAGGAACGCTCAGGAGCTTGTCGGATTGCCGGGTTGGTCTGATTGGTTTCGGCCACATCGGGCAATGCACGGCGCAAATCTTGAAAGCGTGCCACGCACGGGTTTTTTATACGCAGAGACGGCGGGCATCCGAAGAAATCGAACAAGCCTGCCAAGCTTCCTGGGTTCCGACACAAGACGAACTTCTTTCAACCTGCGACATCATCAGCCTCCATCTTCCCGTGACGAAAGAGACCGAGCACATGTGCGATGCTTCTTTTTTCCAGAAAATGAAACCGGGGGCTTATTTCATCAACACATCCCGCGGGGAGCTGGTCGATGATCAGGCTCTCGTCAATGCCTTGAAGAGCGGCCGTCTGTCCATGGCCGGACTGGACACGCTCGACCATGAACCCGTCCAGCAGAACCATCCTCTTTTGAACCAGCCCGAAGACATCGAAGCCAAATTGCTGTTCAGCCCCCATATCGGAGGAATCACGGAATCCAGCTTCCGAAAAAGCTATCAGATGATTTGGGAGAACGTGCGACGGATTGCCGAAGGCCAACCGCCAGTGCGCGTCGTGAATCACGTACGCCTCTGATTTCCCAAAACGTGCGAGGAGACTTGTTTATGGACATCAAACAGCCAGACCATATCGAGGTACGCGGAGCGAAGGTACACAATCTGAAGAACATCGATGTCGACATCCCGCTCCATGAAATCGTCGGCATCGCTGGCGTGTCCGGTTCCGGAAAATCCTCGCTTGCGCTCGGCGTGCTCTATGCCGAAGGCTCACGCCGCTATCTCGAAGCGCTCTCGACCTACACGCGTCGGCGCATGACACAGGCATCGATTGCCGATGTCCGCTCGATCCGCTATGTTCCGGCGGCGCTCGCACTCCGTCAGCGGCCAGGTGTCCCCGGCATCCGCAGCACGTTCGGCACGATGACAGAGCTCCTGAACAGCCTGCGGCTCATGTTCTCGCGCCTCGCGAGCCATCGCTGCCCGAATGGGCACATGGTGCCGCCTTCCATGAACGTCGCGGCTGAGCGCGAAATCGTCTGCCCGACGTGCAGTGCGCATTTCTACGGCCCCGGCGCGGAAGACCTCGCGTTCAACAGCCGAGGTGCCTGCCGTACCTGCCAGGGGACAGGCATCGTGCGGACGGTCGATGAAACAAAGCTCGTTCCAGACGATTCCCTCACAATCGACGAAGGCGCCGTCCTGCCGTGGCAGCGCCTCATGTGGTCGCTCATGAAGGACATCGCGCGCGACCATGTCGGCATCCGCACGGACGTTCCGTTCCGCGACCTCACGGCGCGGGAAAAGGATCTCGTGTTCCATGGCCCGGCAAAAAAGTACCACATGCTCTACCACAACGAAAAGACGAATACGGCGGGCGAGATGGACTTCACGTATTTCAACGCCGTCTACACCGTCGAGAACGCGCTCGCAAAGGTCAAAGACGAAAAAGGCATGAAGCGCGTTGAGCCGTTCCTCACGGAAGGACCATGCCCGGACTGCCACGGCACACGCCTTTCCGAGGAGGCTCGTGCCCCGCGTCTGCGCGGCACCTCGCTTGCCGAAGCCTCTGCCATGACGCTCGTCGATCTTACCGCATGGGTACATGGCGTGCCAGATTCTCTTCCCGAAGAGATGCGCCCGATGGCGCATGCCATCTGCGATGCCTTTCACCGTACGGCGCGGCGGCTCATGGATCTCGGCCTCGGCTACCTCGCGCTCGATCGCGCGGCTGCAACGCTTTCGACAGGTGAACGCCAGCGCACGCAGCTCGCGCGCGCCGTGCGCAACAACACGACGGGCGTCCTCTACGTGCTCGACGAGCCATCCATCGGCCTCCATCCGTCGAACATCGAAGGGCTCATCGGTGTCATGGACGATCTCGTCGCGGACGGCAACTCCATCGTGCTCGTCGACCATGACACGAAGGTGCTGCGTCGCGCGGATCACCTCATCGAGCTCGGCCCCGGCGCGGGAACACAGGGCGGCACGCTGCTGGCAAAAGGAACTGTACCTGACGTCATCCAATGCAAAACATCCCTCATCGGCCCGTTTCTCGACGACCGCACACATTCGCTTGTCCGCACGCCTTGCGGCAAAAAGCATCTCTTCGATCTCGGCACGATCGCGCTCGAAACAGGCGCTATCCATACGGTGCAGCCGCTCTCCGTCACCATCCCGAAAGGACGCCTGACGGTCGTGACCGGTGTTTCCGGTTCCGGGAAAACGACGCTGATTCTCGAAAGCCTCATCCCAGCGCTCGAAGCATTCATCCAGGGCGGCAAGCTTCCCGCGCACGTCAAGAGCATCGACGCTTCCGGCATCACCCAGGTGAAGCTCATCGACGCCACGCCCATCGGCATCAATGTGCGCTCGACCGTCGCAACGTATGCGAACGTCCACGACGAACTGCGGAAGCTCTACGCAAAGACGGAAGCCGCGAAGACACAAAAGCTCACAGCGGGCGCATTTTCCTACAATACGGGGAAGCTCCGCTGCCAGACCTGCGAAGGCACAGGCTCGATCAGCCTCGACGTGCAGTTCCTGCCAGACGTCGACATTCCCTGCCCCGACTGCCATGGCGCGCGCTATGCGCCACAGGCCTATGAAATTCGTCAGACGGCCGAAGATGGGAAACCGTATGCCCTTCCAGACCTCATGGCCATGAGCATCGACGATGTCCTTCCCCTCTTTTCCCCGCGCACCGCCATCCATCGTCGTCTGCAAGTGCTCCACGACCTCGGACTCGGCTACCTGACCCTTGGCGAAGAAACGCCGGGGCTGTCCGGCGGCGAAGCGCAACGCCTGAAACTCGCGAGCGAAATGGGAAAAGGGCAGGAAGATGCCATCTTCGTCTTCGACGAGCCAACCATTGGTCTGCATCCGAAAGACGTCATGACGCTGCTCGGCGTTTTCGAACGCCTCATCCAGAAAGGCGCGACCGTCATCGTCATCGAACACGACCTCGACGTCATCCGAAATGCCGACTACATCATCGACATGGGGCCCGGCGGCGGCATCGCTGGCGGCCGCATCGTAGCCACGGGAACGCCAGAGGAAATCAAAGCGTCTCCTGCCAGCATCACGGGACGATACCTGTGAATCGTACAGTTTTGCAGAGGAAGTGATACCATGTGGAAGATATTGCAAAAGTTCTTCCATGCCTTGCAACGACGACTTTGCGTCTTTACATCCCAGGAGCCAGCAGAAGACGCTCCTCAAAAGGAGTCACCTTCTGACACGACCTCTGCCGAAGCACAACCGACGAATACAGTGGATGCATCTCTCCAAAAGAAGCATTCGAACGCCAAGATCGATTCCTGCCGTCCTGCCCTGAATCTCGTCCCTGCTACAGGCGGCAAGCCCATTCTTCTCATCGGCTATTACCAGCCAGATCGTCAGGAACATCCCAAAGACGCATGGTTCTCACATCTCATCCTGTATCCGTACGCCAGAAAGAAATCCGACCTCCTGGTCTTCTCGCCATCCGCCTGCGTCAAGGACGCCAGGGCACTCGCTGACCGACTGGTGACAGGGGCACCTGCGCAGAAAAAATACCAGATGCTACTTGTCGTTCATCCTGCATCTTGTGAATGTCACGGCATTACCTGCGGCGTCTTGCATCCGGCATTCGAGCTCACGAAAGAACCATTGATTTTTCACCCCGGTGAAAAACTCACCGCATCGAAAGACATCATCCGGCACTGCTTCCATCCAGACCTTCGCCCATACTTGAAAAAGAAAGCTGCTTCCACCACCGAGTCATTCAGCCAGCCTCCAGACTTTCGCAAGATGGCCCAGAAAACGAAAGAAGAAATCCAGATTGAGCGATGGAACCGGATGCTCAAGCAGAAACAATCTCCTGCCGACTTTCAGAAAGACTTCATCCGCACGCCGCTGATGGATTTGGCGGAGCAATCCAAGGGGCGGCCGATCATCCTCTACGGCACGTTCATTGATGAAAAGCGGTCGAAAATGGTTCGGAGCTGCTTTCGCAACATCAAGCCATATTTCCCAGACATCCCGGAGCAATCCATCAAGGTCATCACCGACCATCTGATGATTGAGGACGCCGGAACCCGCGCTTACAGTTTCGGCCAGATTCGTCAGAAGACGGAACGCTATGGCACGCGCGTCCTGCTCATCGGCTATCCGCATCTCTACATCAACAAAGGCTTCGTTCGGTGCGGTTTCCGCCTGGCGAAGAATCTTGGCATCAGTGCTATCTTGTACGGTCATTCCCGAAAGGGCGGACGCTTCGTCCTGCCAGATGCCGTCCTCGCCAAATGCTACCTGCCTGATGCGAGCTCGTACCTTACAGCATAAGCACTTCTTTGCTCAAAAAACTTCAAATTTCAAAAGGTACTACCATAGATTACCTAGTAATTTATGGTAGTACCTTTACTTTTATATGTAATTATGCTATTTTTATGGTAGTAATACTTTCATTACCAAGTAATTTTTAGTAATTTCAAGGGAGGAAGTCGTCATGGCTGCTACAGGAAAGACGTTCAAAGTCGAGCCGGAGACCGTCGAGCGGCTGCAAGCGATCTCGAACGAGCTCGGCATGACGTGGGACGAGACATTCAACGAGCTTGCTGGCCACTATATGCAGAGTCAGGCAGCAAAAGCGCAGGGACGTGAAGCCGAGGTTGGACAGTTCCGTTCGCTGCTCAACCAGCTTTCCGATGCCTATACGCAATCGCTCCAGCTGTACGCGAATGTTGAGGAAACAACGCGGCAGAAATTCGAGGCGCGCATCGCATCCGCTGAGCAATCTGTCGCATCTTTGAAGGAAGCGGCAGATGCCGCAAAGGCCGAGGCCAAAGATGCGCAGGATCGGATCAATGCAGTCAAAAAAGAGCGTGATGACCTGTCTGATGAACTGAGCCGGCTGAAAGATGCGCTGGAAGCTGCCACAGCTTCTGCCGATGCAGACGCAGAAAAACACGAATCTGCTCTGGAAGAGATGCGACAGCTCAATACCCTGCTCAAAGAGAAAAATGAAACCTTGACGCAGAAGGTCGAAGCGTCAGAAGCCGAACTCGCAGCTGCGGTTGAACTGGAAACGACAGCAAAAGAAGCAAAAGAAGAGGCAAGGAAAGAAGCGGCGCGCGCGGATGCTGCGGAAGCGGAAGTTCCCCGTCTCACCGCAGAACTCGCCGCTACGCAGGAGAAGGCCAAAGCAGACTTGCAAGAGCTCAAAGGCCGCTACGAAGAAAAGCTGGACGCCCAAAAGGACCGCCTCGAAAATGAAAAGGAGACAGCTGTTCTCGATGAGCGCCGTCATGTCGAAGCCGTCTTCCGTGCTTCTTTGGAGACTGCCGAGGAAAAGCATCAAGAACGCATCGAAAAGATGCAGGCGGCCATCGACAAGCTCACGGAGCAGCGCGACGCATGGCAAGAGAAATTCTATGCCCTGCGCGACACGACAAAAGCAAGTGAGCAAGCAGAAACACCAGAAGCCTAAGGAGGGAGATCGTCATGCCGGACGAACTTCACCCACATGCATTCTTCGCGACAGACGAAGAATGGTTGCCGAACATCTCAGATCCATCCTCCCCTGTTGCCACTGCGCCTTCCAAAGAAACTGCTCCAGCGAAAGCCGCGTGACAGACCTATCTGTCACCGGAATCCATCTGTCATAGCGTGAACCTTAGTATTTATGCAGATTCTGACACTATGACAGATATGACGAAGGTGTCCCAAAAATATATATTTCCATTGCATCTACAGTAGGAGATGTTGGAGAGTGCTCCACCACCTAAGGAGATTTTTGACCCTAGAAAATAACTGTCATAAGTGTCATAGTGTCATAAGTTCAGCAATTATGCGGGGCTACAGATGACAGGATGATTTTTTCATCTGTCATTATCCGTCATGGGGTGAGATAATCATCCACATGCTCTCCTCGTGGATGCTTCAGATGACTGTTCGTACAAGACGCACCACGCTCTCGCCGTTTTGTTCATGCTGCTTGCGCTTCGAAAAGAGCGCATGGAGCTCGTCAATCCGTAAACTATAATTATAGCAAATGCATTTTGTATGGTGTGAAACCTTCGATTCGTCCTCAGAGCAAGATAGAATTTTTTCTTTAGCCGAATTATTTTTCATATGAATAATTTTTGCTATAATATATAGCAGATGGATGAAGAATCCATCATACCTTTTTTCTAAAGGCACAACAACGCAAAAATCCGTTCGCTTTGATTGGCGAGCGGATTTTTGTTTCCATGGGACGATAAGGTGCGCACCCTGAAGCACGCTCCTACCTGTTGTTTAGAGCATCCTATGAAAAGGCGGACTTTTTATTCTAGCAGAATCTTTTGAGGCGATTTTGACCATTATTTTCCTTGCCATCAAGGGTACCTTCGGTGTTTTTGCTACAATAATGCTATCGAAAGGTCAACCAGATATTGCGGATGTCGCAGCACCGTTGGGGCTTGGAATGAGCCTCTGTGACATTTTGCTACAATACCTTCGAAGCGTATGCCGCTGTGTAGAAAAACATGATGGCATATCAGGGCGAAGCTTTCGTGCTAGCAGAAAACTTTTGAGGCGTTCTCTGGCGGTCATGTTTCTTGACACCGTAAGGCCGTGAATGTTTCTGCTACAATATCGCCATCGCCGATGAAAACAGGAAGGTTCTACGAACGCGATTGACCACTAATGCGAATGGTCATCAGCATTCTGCTACAATACCTCCTGAAATCAAATGAAGTTGTTGTGCCGGCAATCTTTTGCCAAAGATAAGAAAGAAGGTTGCATGAAAATGGATCCCATCTTGGGAGAGGGTATTCCCATCTCCATAAAAACGAAACGTCAATGGATCAAGACGAATGAAAAAGTTCCCATTGAAAGTGGTTGGAACTTGAGCGAGAACTGGAAAACCTTCGATGATATAAAGGGCTGTTCATATCCAGGTTTTTGTCTGACAGAGAATTACGTCTGCTTCGATTTCGACCATACCATCGATGAAAATGGAAATTTGTATGAAGATGCAGAAGCGTTCAGAAATCGTATGCTGGCCGAGCTCGGCCCCACATACGAAGAGATGAGTTGCTCGAAACATGGACTTCATTTCTTTTACCGCATCCAACAGGCGGATCCTCAGCTTGCCGGGAAGATGATCCGAGTTCCATTCAGTGGTCCCGACTCGCACGTGGAGGTTTGGATTGGCGGCTCCTTAGTGAGAGATGGAAAGAAAAAGGACAGCAATCGCCACATCGTGCTCACCGGCTGGCAAACGAAGGACTCCATGAATGAAATCTCCTCTGTGCCATCGATGGATTTTTTTCACACCTTGGTGCAAGAAAATAAGCAAGCGAAGCAAGAGAAAGAGACGATTTCGCAGACTTCAAGGAAAAGCGAGCCTCTCAATGAACCGATGCTTGCTACTGATAAAATTCCGGGAATCATCCGCAATAGCAAATCAGGCATCCTTTTCCAAAAGCTTTTTGACAAAGGCGATACGAGTGGCTATCCATCTTCGAGCGAGGCACATTTGGCGCTGATGAATATGCTTCCGTTCTATTGCTTCGGGAACATCAATCAGATGATCGAGATTTTCGAAATGTCAACGCTCTATCAAAACATGCGCGAGGAAAAGAAAAATCGCAAGGATTATCTCATCCACACAGCGCAAACGGCATTGGCTTCGTGGGATGGCGTAACGTACTCGGCGAAAAGCAAACACAAAAAATCTGCGGGAAAAAAGAAAAAAGAGAGCATTTGGCCAGATGCAAATGCGGAGGGCAAGCCGGTCGGCATGACAGAAGCAAATCTGCAGAAGCTTTTGGATATTCTTTCCGTCAAGGTTTATCAAAATGATATGAGCAAAGAACTGGAATTTGATGGAGCGATTTTCTCGAACATCCCAAACGATGGCATGAAGGCAGCCAACTGCGTCACAAAGCTGCGCGGAGAAGCCATAAAACGCGGGCTTAGATCTTCTCGTGATGACTTGAACTGCACGATCGAATTGATTGCTTCAAAACATAGAAGGAGTCCAGCCCAAGAATACCTTCTGATGGCTCAGAAAGCTTATTTAGACGCAACGGTGAACGGAACTGCCCCCGTCGACTATGTGAAAAAAGTTTTTGAACGTATCCATTTGGATCCATCTGCGGTGGAACAGGATGCGGATCTTTGCTATCGATTCTTTCTTCATTGGCTGGTCGGTGCAGCCAGGGCACCGTTCAATACGTTGCAGAAAGGCGAAATGTACCAGGGCATCATTGTCCTGGTCGGGTCCCAACATGTCGGAAAAACGAGATTCCTCAGGCATCTCGTTCCGGATCAAGAGCTTCGCTCCACTGGCCTGAAAGTAGATCCGAATGACAAGGACAGTGTTTGGCGTGTCGTAAGGAAATGGGGCGTTGAACTGGGTGAATTCGGGACGACGATGAGCGCGAAGAGGGTCGAAGATTTGAAGAATTTCGGGTCAATGCAAAATGTTGTGGGATGCCCTGACGTAGTAAATTTCTAGTTGCAAAAAGAGAATTCCTTTTTATCATAAGAAATAGGCAACATCCATGATAAGAAAGGAACTCTCTCGCCATGAATTATACTGCATCCCACGCATATGAGCAACTTGAATTTGATTTCTCTGCACCGTCCTACCTCTTAATCCCTTCTGCCCTCCCTGGATTCCACAATACAGATACCAAGCGCTACAACAGCATTAGCGGTGCTGTCATCTATCTCATGAGAGGGAGCCAGGACATTCTTCCAGAGGACGCTGTCTGCGCCTCATGCGGCGCTGCCATGCATGTGCACAGCAACAGGGAGATCGTCCTTTCCCATCTTCGGTTCGGCAAGGCACTGACGCAAATCTCTGTTACGAGGAAACGTTTCTTTTGCCCATCCTGCGGAGCATCCCATATGCAGCACATCCCTTATTGCTCAGATCATCACCGCATCACGAAAGAGCTGGAGGCTTACGTCTGCGACCTGCTTGCCCTCGGCACATATACCAACAAGCAAGTGGCCGAGCTTTGTGGTC
>Ga0256404_1012633_pt1 | contig 10935 bp, 6 predicted proteins | sample RumenRJG_01DNA_FD_185990 | JGI IMG/M metagenome (GOLD analysis project Ga0256404, IMG submission 185990) | Bovine rumen microbial communities from Lethbridge, Alberta, Canada - RJG_01 | ecosystem: Host-associated > Mammals > Digestive system > Stomach > Rumen | place: Canada: Alberta | collected...
TTTCATGTTAGAGAACGTACAAAACTACTATTACTTCGCTCCATTGGCAAATCATAAGATGCCAGTGGTAAATGTGTCTGATATCACATTAGAGAATTGGTTAGAATACTATAATGGGTTGGTCAATGTCATGAAAGATGGCATTGAGCTCCCAGAAGTTCATAAAGCCTTCATCAAGTTTATTTTTCCTAATGGAATGGATGTAGAGCTTAGCATCCCTGATACTTTTGTCAATCTAATTCTCTGGTATTCTATCATTGCATTGCATAAACCAATTGAGCCAAAGCATCTTTGGTTTGGTACCACTTTCACAGCAGATGATGTTAAAGATTACATTGACCAATTTGTTATTGATCCTAATCGTATGACTGTACCTAATCGTACTCTGAACAATGTTATTGCAGATACAATCACTCGCTTTGTAGATATTGACAAATTCTCGATGTATCTTTCTTCCACTCTTAATCTGGAAGATTCTATTGATCTCATGCAAGCCTGCCCAGAGTATTATGATTTGATGCATTGTGATTTATCCAAGGTTCCTATTGAGAAGGTTAAAGATGAGGGTATGGAAATTGTCTATAAGGCAATTGATATCATCAAGAATTCTAAGAAATATATTGGCTATGATCATTGCCTTAAAGATTCTTTTGAGGCTAAAGAAGGCATCAACGTTCGCCAGTATAAAGAGAATTCTTTCAATATCGGAACCAAACCAGATGGGCAGGGTTCTATCTATCATGATATTGTAAATAGCTCATATATCACTGGCGGTTTAAATAATCTTGTATATCAATTCATCGACTCTGGTGCATCTCGTGTAGCACAAATTATCTCTAAGAAAAACGTTGGTGAATCTGGTGGTTTCTCCCGTATTTTGGGATTGAATAATATCAATACATATCTCAATCCAGATCCAACTTATGATTGTCATACAAGAAATCTTCTTCATATTACAATTCATAATAAACAAGAACTTGACCGTTTCAAATATCGCTACTATCGTCTCCATCCAGAAGGTCAAGAATTCCGTATTAATCCTGGTGATACAAGTCTTATTGGCAAAGAGATTTATCTCAGATCTCCAATGACATGTGCCTCTCATGCAGCAGGTCATGGTATTTGCTATCGTTGCTATGGAGATATTGCATATACTAACGCAGATATTTGTGTTGGTAGATATGCTACAGAAGATATCACAGCTCAATATACCCAGAAGAGGCTTTCTGCTAAGCATCTTCTTGAGACTCTTATCTCTCTTATTCTTTGGAATCAAGCATTCAGAAAGTTCTTCTCTGTTGATGTGAATGTGATTAAGCTCAACTCTGATGTATCTCCAGAAGCATGGGAAGGATATAAGATGGAGATTGACCCTGAGTCTATCCAGCTTGAAAATGATGATGAGTTCTTACAACATAAATTCTTCTCAGAAGATAATCACGCTATGGAAGATGAAGGCCCATTCTATAACGAATATGTGACAGAATTCAAAGTCATCGATCCAGAAGGAAATGAATCCATTATTGGTTCTAATGCTACAGAAGAATCTCCAGAGGCCAAGATGTATTTCTCTAATGACTTTGCTAATATCATCAGAGAAGTCATCAAGAAGAATATTGCAGAAGAGAATGATGAAGAACATATTGTGATTCCTATGAATCTTCTTGAGGATACTCAGCTTTTCTTCACCAAGATTCAGAATAATGATCTTGGTAAGAATCTTGATATCTTCAACGATCTGATCAATAAGAAGGCTGTTACAAAGAGTTATACTAAAGATACTCTTCTTGAGAAACTTCTTGAGACAGTTATTAAGGGCGGAATCAAGTGTCAGTCTGTCCATCTTGAGGTTATCCTCTCCAATCAGATCCGTAGTGTACATGACAGGCTTAAGAACTGCAATTGGATGAATCCTAACGAAGAATATGAGCTTCTCACTCTTAATGAGGCTCTTACAGATAATCCTTCTATTATCATCTCTCTTGTATATCAGAAGCTTGGACGTACTTTGTTCAATCCTTCCTCCTTCAAGAAGACTGCTCCTTCCATCTTTGATCTCTTCTTCATGAGGAAACCTAAGAAGTTCCTTAATGCTGATCATGAGATTTGGGATGAATCTAACAAGCCTCTTATCAAGCCAGGTGAATGCCCAATGCTGTGGGTTAAAGATCCTAAATCTATGCCACGTCCTAAAGATGCTAGGGCATATATCAATAGCCTTAAGCAGAGACCAAGAACTGAGATTGATGACTAATCACAATACCGGCAACATGAAAGTATGGGGATATAGTTCCCCATACTTTTATTTTTGACTTAGGGAGGTATTCGATGTATAACATAGAAGTTAGACACTCCTGTATAATCATCCATGGTTATAAATGGAATGATAATTGGAATATCCAAAAGATGTTCTCCATCTATGATAAAGCATATCATAAATACTACACAAAATGTATTTATTATGATAAAGATAAACAAGACTTGTATCTTCCTGCTGGCCTGGATATGGGATATGTAATATCCAACTTTGGAGGAAATGTTACCAAGAAGATGGAAGCAGATCCTTATGACCAGTTAATGCAGATAAAACTAAAATCATTGCCAAGAGATGAAGATCAAAAGAAAGCTATCAAGTTCTGTATTGGTAAAGAACCATTTGTGAACAATGTAAGAGCTCCTCAGATAGCTCTTAATTTGAACACTGGTGTAGGCAAGACCTATGTTATGATAGCAACTTCTGCATACTTCAGTATCAGAACAATGATCATTGTAAATACGCAGGGGTTGCTAGAACAATGGAGAGAAAGAATCAAAGAGTATACAGATACTGATGATTCTCAAATCTATGATATTATGGGAGCTGGCTCTATTGGACGTATTATCAAAGGCATGATCCCAATCAAAAGAATAAGATATTTCCTCTGTATGCATTCTACTCTTCGCCATTATGGAACAAAGTATGGGTGGGATAAAGTAAGAGAGTTATTCCAGACTCTTAAATGTGGTATTAAGGTATTTGATGAGGCCCATCTCTATTTTGATAATATCTCTATGATAGACTACTTCTCTGACACATGCAGAACTTACTATCTTACTGCAACTCCACAGAGATCAGATTTTAATGAGAATAGGATCTATCAGAGAGCATTTGCAAATGTACCACGTATAAATCTCTATAAAGAGGAACTTAATCATACAGACTATGTAGCGATTAAGTTTAACTCTCATCCATCTCCGGAAGTTATTTCCAATTGTAAAAATCCTTATGGGTTTGATAGAATTAACTACATGAACTATCTTGTCACAACTAAGAACTACTACAAACTTCTTAGGATGCTAATGGAAGATATACTGCAACTAGATGGGAAGATCCTCATCTATATTGGTACTAACTATGCCATTATGATGACCTATAATTGGCTTAGATACAATTACAGCTCTACTCCAGTTGGTATTTACAGTTCTATTACTCCAAAAGAACTTAAAGAACAGCAATTAAGCTGTAAGATAATTCTTAGTACAACCAAGTCTTGTGGCGCTGCAATAGATATTCCTAATCTTAAGGCTACTGTAGTATTGGATGAACCCTTTAAATCTGTTGTTATGGCTAGACAAACTCTGGGTAGAACTAGAGGACAAGATACTCTGTACTATGATATTGTAGATATGGGTTTTGGTGCTCTTGCATACTATTACAAATCCAAGAGATCTACTTTTAAGAAGTATGCTAAGTCTGTACAAGAGATTTCAGTTACAGATAAGATGATGAATGATTTCTCTATTGCTATTCATCAAAGAGATATGGCTCTTATCTCCCAGGCACAAGATAGACAGAATCTTAAACAAGTTATGGAGTTTGTAAAGAAAGATTAAATAATGAAGTAGGGATCTGTTCCCTACTTCTTTTTTATCCTAGATGCATTTGATAACAGTTAAATTCACTGTATATAGTTAGTTCTTTTATCTTAGGATTACGTCTGAAGAAATTTTCTAGTACTAAGCTCATGGTATTTTCAAAAGCCATATCAGATAAACTATTTTTAAACAATTCATCTCCATTTTCACTATGTATATTAATTTCATATACCATAGAATCATAAATCTTCATACTAGTTATTATAGTGACAGCATCTTTATTTTTTGGTACTCTATACTTATTCTCCATCTTATCAAGACTGAGTTGAGCTATCTTTTTCATCTCATTGTAATACATATCTTCGGAGTCCCGTATAAAATAGAAAGTGTATTCCTTATTATCAAAATTTGTATAGTATTGAATTCTCTTTAGTTTAAAAACCACATTATCAATACTAGGATTTCTGAAGAACAAAAATACTCCGATCATAGTACAAATACATATGCCTAAGAAAATTATAAACGCCATTTTTAGCACCCCCTTGTTTTCTAACCCCTTACTATTATATTTCAAGCGAAAAGATGTCAGTACCCATAATTGGGTACTGAATATTTATGTATAGAGGAATCCTTATGTGTTCCACCGCCTACATATATGTTCTTATTGTGTAATTTTTTAATATCCTCCCATGCCTCCACCGGCTTGGTCATCTTGTTTGACAAGATCTTGTTTAGACTCTAATTGTGCTTCATCATAGAGTCTATCTATATCATCCATAGGAAGCATAGTAGTATAGTAGTACTCCATTAGTTTTCCTGTAAATCTTGCTTTAAGAGCTTCATCTTGGCTCTGACCTAATTTCATTTGAACAATATTCTGAATTAGATCATTACCACTAGCAAGCATCTGAGAAGTATTGGAGAAGTTTAATCCTCTTGGAGCAGGAAGTTCTACAGAGACGATATCGTTGGTTCCCTCTTCCGCCTGATAGATCTTAGTTAGTACTGCAGAAAGGATCTCTTGATACAACTCTTGGCGCTCTCTTACCATGATAAGATAACGTTCATTATTTTGCACTACATTTGTAGCAGACTGTTCAGCTTGATAATGATTAGATATCATCTCTATCGATACACCTGTCTGCTCAATAGCCATCTCTTCTAGCCCATTCATGAATTCAGTTTTAACATCAATATTCTGCCCTGGAAGTATTTCTGTTGTTACAGGAGACTCACCATTGGCAGATTGAGGAATTACCAAATCATTGAATCGGCCAGTAATATTGAGGATATTGTTCATGTTCTCAATTTGGCGAAGATTAAAGTTAGATTGTTTTATCTGGTTAATGACGTTCAATAGAACTGCTGTGATATTTGTATCGACTGTCTGTCTAACTCTATATATACGTTTATCATATCCACGAGTTAGTAAAGCTATTGAGTTAGAGATATACAAGCAGCTATATAGTTTAGCAGGAAATAGAGATTGTTCTAAATCAGACTTTCCTCTGTGAGTCTTTTCATTCATATTAAAATATGAATGCACGATATCTTCTGGAGGAAGGAAAGAGACTCTTATCTTTGAAACTCTTCCTTCTGAATGATCTGCATTATATTTAAGAATAGAATATATTTCATTTGCCAAATCTTGATTGGCATTGATAAACTTCTTGTCTATCTTCTCAGATATCTGTTTTGCTATTTTGGTAAGTACTTGATTATCCATTTGGGTCTTATCCATATTAGCTCTATCTCTAGTAGCCCTTCTTGGACGTAGACCCCCAAGGGTAGAAGTAAAAGTAGTTTGGCTTCCCATATCCATAGGAGTATCACATTCTATATAGTAGTATCCCAAGCATGTTTTTCTGTCTATATAGAGAGGTTTCACATATTCATGATCGAGTAGTTCTACTATACAACCTGGCACATCTACTTTAGTATTATCCGTTGTAGTCAAACCATCAGGAGAAGTAAGCTTATTTTTTTCTATTGGGGTTTTTACAGAATCTTTGATGAATTTCTTAAATTCTTTATCTGCATTTTTCAAAATCTCTGAACTTTTGGCTAAACCATAGTCTACTTTGACCGTAGCCTCCCCAAATATGTTACTCGTTTCGCTCAAAACGCGTCTCATAGTATTAGCCTTGGTCACTAACGACGGGATAACTCCAGAAGCGTTTAATTCGATCTTTATACTCTCTACATCATCTTTATATTCATCTAGTACAGCTTTCTCATTTATAGAGAGATTATTAGGATCAAAAGCAACACCAATGAATTCATTATCTGCTTCAGAACTCTCATCTAGATATGCTACGTCAAAACTTAGAGTAGCATTTTCTACAAGAGATTCTATTTGCCTATCTTCTAATATAACACCAGATTCAGCCATTATATTAGCAGGTTTAGATTTTCTCATAAGACGCTCTATAGCTTTATTGTATGGAACAATATAAACAAACTGTTCTCCATATGTAGCTGTCTTGTTATATAGAGTTTTCTTTAAACGCTTAAAGTCATACTTCTTTATACAAGCAGTTATCTTATCATTACTAGAAGCAGATATAGGATTGTTATCAGAACTACCTTCTGTATCTTTAATAGAGTTGATAACATGAATTGCTATATCATCTTCATTAGCGTGATCTGCAGCAAGAACAGACGTTTGGATTAAATCTATTGCTCTCTTCAAACGAGGCATATATTTCATTACAACGTCTATCTCCCTATCCATATCTCTTACAACCATATTGTTGCTATAGAGATCTAGGATATCTGATAACATAGCAGAATCTGTAATGTCTTTCATTACAGTCATATTTGTGTCATTCTTAGCGAGAGTTCTTGCATACAAATCTGATATATTTGTATCACCAGTTCTTATCTTAGTCTTATCTATCAGACCATTGATACTCTGGGACATACGATTTTTAATTGTATCAATAAACTGCTTGTCTTTATTATCAGAAAAGTAAGTATTCTTGTATAGGTCGTCTATTGTGTCTTGGGCCTGTTTAGCAAGCTTCTTATTAAGCTTGACAGACATCAATAGTTCGTCCTCATTAGGTATTGCCATAAGTTATTAAACCTCCTAACTTATGATAGTAGATTACCCTAATGTAACCGCAAGCATTTTTTAGCATAAGAAAAATCCCTGGAGGAATAACCTCCAGGGATAAAGAATACTCAAATGAAATCAAGCATCAACCTGAGTTGGCTTAGAAGTCATCGTGTAATCATTGCTTGTCATTGGAGAAACAACTGTCGTTGTACCTGGAGTACCAAGATCCTTCTGAGTAAGGATATTGTAGCCAAACTCCATTTCATCGAAGCAGGTGTTATCATTGATCCAGTCAAGGAAAGCAGCAGCTTTCTTATTGACAATACGACCAGCAATTGGATAAGCGTTGTAGCCAATGCTCATCTCTGAGAAGCTAATCTCACCGCGCGTCACGTTGTAAATAGACGTGTTAGCCATTGAAGGCTGTGCAGAGGCAAGGATATAGGCTTTCTCGATGTTGAGGCCAGTATTATCTGTAACAATGAGGAGGAAATGGAACACTTCGTATTCATAACCCTTATCATTGAGGCCATTAACACTAGCAGCACCATTACGAGTAAAGCGCTGCTGGAGAAGACCATTGTAACGCTTCATCTGCGTACGTGGATCTTTAATACCACGAAGGAACAGTTCATGCGTCTTGGTAATGAGTGAACCAGAACGCTCGAAGTAGTTCATCGTGAAGTTCGTGCCACCTTGTTCAGTAACACGAGTAATAATATTGAGATCCGAGATGCCGTTTGTGAGAGAGTTTGTCTCAGATGTGATATCTTCGATACCCTGAGCACCACGGAAATCATATTCGATGATATGACGATAGTTGTCAATCAGCGTCTTGTAATCATCACTCTTCTTAGAGAGGAGTGTCAAGAAGCTTGGGATCTTAAGACTAACAAGGAAGCTATAGCCTGTCTCATAAAGATCAAACTGAGCAAGATTTGTATAGTCTGGAACACCACGCATGAGAGTGAACGAATTCACAGCCCTTGGTGCGAGGGTGCTTTCAAAAATGTTGTTAACTAATTCCGCCATTGTGATTCACCCTCCTTTTAATTGTTAAGCGCGATGATCTTGAAGATCTCGGTCTGAATAAAGTCGCGGAATTTGACTTTAATAACGGCATAAAGAATCTTGTTAGCAGCATATGTGCCATCTTCTTCATACTCAATTTCGCATGAAGCAAAACGATCACGATACTTGTTGATAACCTGGTTCTGAACGTCTTCCTTGTACTTAACGAGGTCATCACCATTCATGAACGAATAGCGAATCTTCGGGCAAAGAACACGAATTGCCTTAACCATTTCCTGGATGCCAAGAACACGATCAATCCAAGAGAGTTGCGTATACTCAACCTGAGATGTATACTCAGAGTTCATCGTAAGAACATTACCCTCATAGAATGAGAGATAGTTAGCACGAAGAGTATCAAGTTCAGCCTTCTGGTTAACTTTTGGAGTATGCTTTGGACTGAAGTTAAGTGTACCCTCAACAAAATTATTTGTTGGGATTATGATCTCATACTTCTGACCGCAGAATGGGCGTGTACGACCATTGATGAAGTGCTTGACAAACAGACGAGCAAGATCATACATTACCGTTACAGCAATTTCCTTCTTAGTATATGGATCGTAAATATCATAGTAGTTGATATACGATGCAATAAACTTAGAACGGCTGATGCCCTTGTTATATTCTGTCTGAATATCCTCAAGGCTCGAAATGTTGAAGCACATGTCACGGAAGTACATGCAGTCTTCACGGAAGTTTACAAGCGTCTCAATAGCACGTTTAACAACGTCTGGATAGTTGGCGTCAAATACAACGTCAATGCGGTTGTTGTCAAGATCATAGATCTCGTCTGAGAATGAACCATTGAAAGCAGCAAGAACTTGATACTTCCACGTTGGAGACTGAATTGGATATTCGCCGAAGAGACCATTAGAACCATTAACAAGCTGGAGTCCATATGTGGTGCTAATGTTTGGATACGTTGCAACAGTTATATCGTCATACTTGTTACCATATTCATCCGTACCAAAGATAGGATCTGTATATGCAAGAACATTATCGCTATAACCAAGAAGGTTTGAGAGGTTTGAGGTGAATGCCTCGAACTCGTCATCAAAGAATTTGCAACGAAGTTGCTTGGATTTGAGTTTGATCTCACTCTCAAGGCTCATGTTACGATTGTTCTCAATAACATCTGGATTCATTGTGAATGGAATTGTCTCAAGGACCTCACCATTTTCAATGACTTCAATGAAATAGCGAACATAAGTAACTGGTTTTGAAGTCGTTGTATCACGATAGATACGGAAACGCTTATTGCAAACACCACGACCATTATCCATGATAAGGAACAGTGGGTATGTACCAGATGTACCTACTGCATTCGTGTGTTTATTTGCAGCTAGGAACGTCTTAGCAAAGAGCTTTGGATCATTACCATTAAGAACAACTGATTTCAGAACAAGCTGGATATCAACGTGGTTCTTATGGCTTGCTGCATTTGGACGACCAAGCGAGTCTACACTTGAAGTCGTCTCATTTCCCGTTATGTTATCAATATAAAGTAGATTGCCTACTTTATCAGCCTTATGAACCTTTGTGACCGTAACTTTGGCAAGAACACCCAAATTTGCAAGAGTAGCATCTCTAGCCACAACACGCTTAAAGGTCAGGTAACCACCTGCATCAATAATATTAGCAGCTTGAATAAGAGGCTGCCCATGTTTCTTGAATGAAGGCACCTTACCATAATAATCATAGAAGTCCTGTCCGAAGACTTTCTTCTTCCATTCTTCTGGACCTTTGTCAGCGGATGATACTACCATAAATATAGGGCGATCAACCTCGTCTTCAGCAATCAGGTTAACCGGATTTATCTGAGACTGGTCATCAATTATAATATTTACCCCTGGTGCTGGCATTATTATATCCTCCTTTGTACAATGGTCGTACATTAAAGTGCAAACCAAATGTATAGCTTTATATCTTTAATATAGCTAACCATATTTTATTTCAGATTCAGACAAAGCTTTCTGATTTAATTAGATGTAACTTTCAAGCCCTGCATGGTCCCGGAGAATATAATAATGATGAACCCTTCTGTGGGTTCATCTGTATTTAGTTTTGAAAGATTCGCAATGATCAATGAATAAAAAATAATTAGAAATCTTCTCTATCGTTCATCACATCTTTAAGCACACTCATCTTGATGATTGATAGAATAACCTTTTCAAGTTTACTGTTATCACCTCCAATCTTTTCGGCATTCTCGATAACTTCTATGTTATTCTTGCATTCTTCAGAGAGTAGGGAATTGTATCTTTCTACAATGCGATGAGTAGATCCATTAGTAGCAGTTTCATCTAGGATGTATTTGAAAATATTATAGATTTCTAGCATATTGAATAGAGTTTTATATTGTTCATCTGATTTCAGTTCCGTTTTCTCTTGATTAGATAATGCTTTGTAGTCTTTTTCATATTTGCTATTAGAGATATGATCTAACTGGCTGTGTATAGATTTGATAAAACTATCAACAAATTCATATGCTTTGTCATATTCCTCATCTGTTAGGTCAACTGGATATATCGTCATATGTGTAACCTCCTGAAAGAAGTTGTCTTTCTTTAATTTTCACCAACTAAAACTTTCTCAAGTGATGTCTCTTTCGGTTGGTCATTCATCATTGCATAAAGTATAGATTCATCAAAGTCTTCAGATAGCAAAGCCGTATACGGAGAGATTAATTTAGAAACACCTTTAACACTCATAGATTTATATCCATGAAGATCTTTGGATCCAGACAATCTCCATGGCAAACTTTCATTATTAGCATCTCGGCATACCTCAGATATAACTACTCCAAACACCTGATTGTTTAATCCATAAGAATAACCGTTTAGAGACATAGAATCAATAATATACTCATAGAGTTTATCATATGGAATAGTATTTGGGATATAGCCAAGAATAAAGAATAGATTAACAAACTTTTCCACATTGCCAAT
>Ga0256404_1012635_pt1 | contig 10933 bp, 9 predicted proteins | sample RumenRJG_01DNA_FD_185990 | JGI IMG/M metagenome (GOLD analysis project Ga0256404, IMG submission 185990) | Bovine rumen microbial communities from Lethbridge, Alberta, Canada - RJG_01 | ecosystem: Host-associated > Mammals > Digestive system > Stomach > Rumen | place: Canada: Alberta | collected...
ATTTGAAAAGGTCCGGGACAAGCAGACCTACAACAATACCCTGGTGAAGGTCTTCAAAAATCAGGAGCTGGGAAATAGGATTTATAAGGCTACCCTCCCGGTGTTTACCGGGCGGAATGCTTGAAATTCAGCGGATTGCCGATCGTCACTTCTGATTTCGAATTCGGAGTTTTATGAAGGAAGAGAAGGTAAAGAAGAAAAAGGGCAGGAAGGCCCTCATTATTATTCTCATACTGGCTGCTGCTTTTGCGGCAGCCCTCTTTTTCATGCTCCGGAACCGGAAGACGGATGAGAGCACGTCCTATGACACGGCGAAGGTGACCCGGCGGACCGTGGTCAAAAGCGTTGCGGCCAACGGGACCTTTGTTTCTACAGAGAGCCACGAGGTGACGGCCTCCGGCATGCTGGCCCAGAAGATTCAGTCGGTAGCCGTGGAGCCCGGGGACCGGGTCAGTGCGGGAGATACCATCTGTACCTTCGATACCTCCGGACTTTCCGAGCAGAAGGAGGACCTCAATGCTCAGATTGCCCAGGCCGAGAAGAACAAGGCGGACCGGCAGGCTCAGGCGGCAGCGGATGCAGCCAAGAGCGAAGCGGACAGGAAGGCGGACCTCATTTCCGCACAAAAATCTCTGAGCGAGGCCCAGACGGCCCTAGACCAGGCAAAGACGGATGAAGCCCAGGCTCAGAGCCAGTATGACAGTTATCTGAACGGGGGCGGCAGCGAAGACGATGCGGCTGCCACGGTCATTTCTGCGGTTCTTGCCGGACGGAAGGCGGCGGTTACGGCTGCCCAGGCAACGGTGGATGCCCTGAACGAGCGGATTTCCTCCCTGCAGGAACCGGTCTCTTCTTCGAATGCCCTTCTGGACACTTACTATGCTACGATGGACACGATGATCAAGACCCTGCAGGATTCTGTGGCGGCTATAGATGCCCGGATCGCAGCGGCTACAGTTACGGCCCCGGCCGCCGGCCTCGTGACGGAGGTTTCCGCAAAGGCCGGAGAGACCTATACGGGCGGTACCCTGGCTCTGGTCGAGCTCGATTCTTCTCTTATGGTGGAGGCCGAAGTCGGAGAATATGATATTCCGGATGTGGCAGTCGGCATGCGGGCGGTCATCAAGACAGAGGCGACGAGGGACGAGGAACTTTCCGGGAGTGTCACTTATGTGGCTCCCAAACCGGAAAGCGGAAATACAAGCGGGCTTTCCGGCCTGACCGGTCTGCTTTCCGGCTCCAGTTCCATGGACATGTCTTCCCTGACGGGGGGCTCTACAGGGGCCCAGTATCCGGTCCGGATTTCCATTGACAGCACGAACGACCGCCTGCGTCTGGGCATGAATGCCCGGGTTTCCATTGTGACTGAGGAGGCAAAGGACGTGCTGACGGTTCCCTATGATGCAGTGCAGGAGGACGGGGATGGGATTACTTTCGTCGAAGTCCCGGTACGGACCACGGACAAGCACGGGGAGGAAACGATTTCCGCGAAAAAAGTCTCTGTCACGAAGGGACTCGAAGGCACCTATTATATTGAACTTACGTCGGACACCCTGAAGGAAGGGGACGAGGTGATCGTACCCCAAAGCGATGTGGGCGACAGCGTAGACGATATACTGAACATCATGGGCTCCGGGGCCGGATTGTAAGGCTCCGGAAGGACTTCCTGTTTTACATTATTCTGATGAAGCAGTCCGGGAAGGGCATTTCGGACGAAAAGAAGGGCAGTGCATATAGTGGACAATATAATGCTTGCACTCACAAGCCTGAAATCCAACAAGATGCGCTCCTTTCTGACCATGCTGGGCATCATCATCGGCATTGCGGCCGTCATTGCCATCCTCACGGTCGGCAATTCCGTTACGGCAAATGTTTCGGAAATGATGCGGGGCTTCGGGGCGAACGATATCTTTGTCATGGTTGTGGACAGGGACACAGACGACGACCTTTCCGCTTTCGATATCGAGCATCTGACGGTTGACGGCCTGAAATTCGGCAGCCTGTCCTCCTCCTCGGAAAAATCGGATGACGACTACATCACGACCGATATGATCCGGGAGCTTTGCAGTGCGGTTCCCGATATCTACGCTGTCAACCTGAGCCATACGGTAGGGAGCGGAACCGTGACGCGGGAGGGCCTTTCTTCCAAGGCATCCGTCACCGGCGTCACTGCCGGCTTTTTCCTTACAAATTCCATCGATATTGAGGCGGGATCCTTCTTCTCTCAGGCGGATTTTGCGGATGCGCGAAAGACATGTCTTCTCGATGTATCCACTGCGGAGGACCTCTTCGGCAGCTCTGCGGAGGCGGTCGGGAAGGATGTTGAAGTAAGCGGGGACTTCGGCAGTGCCACACTGACCGTTGCCGGCGTTTTCAAGCGGCAGGTACAGAGCGGAATGATGATGACGGGTTTTATGTCCTCGATGCTCTATCTTCCTCTGAATACTTCCCGGGCCATTGACAACAGCGACGGCAACTACACCTATATCGAGATTTCGACGCGGACCGGCGTCAACCCCGACGACCTGAAGGCAGAGATCCGGACCTTCTTCGCCCCCTATTTTTCCGGGAATGAAAAGTACCGGGTGGCTGTTTTCACTCTGGAAAGCCTGCTGGCAATGTTCTACAAGATGATGAACATGATCACGATGGCCATTTCCATCATCGCCGGTATCGCTCTCCTGGTGGGCGGAATCGGGGTCATGAACATCATGCTGGTGTCCGTGACGGAGCGGACGAGGGAAATCGGGACCCGGAAGGCTCTTGGAGCCCAGAATTCCGCCATTCGCCAGCAGTTTATCGTCGAAGCTCTGATTATCTGCCTCATCGGCGGGATGATCGGAGTCATACTCGGCATTGCGCTGGGAACAGTGGTGACCAACGCTCTCGGCTATCCGGCGTCGCCTTCCATAGGTGGAATCGTTCTGTCACTCGGGGTATCGACGGGTATAGGCCTTTTCTTCGGCTATATTCCTGCCGACAAGGCTGCAAAGCTGAATCCCATCGATGCCCTTCGTTATGAATAATGTAAAACAGGAACCCTGTACGGTTTTTTCACCTTGCACCGGCATTTTTATTTGAGGAAATTCCATGATTGACGGAAAAACGCGTCTTATCTGCCTTCTCGGACATCCAGTGGCCCATTCCCTGTCTCCGGCCATGCACAATGCGGCCTTTGAAAAGCTGGGCCTTCCCTATGCCTATCTGGCCTTCGATATCGTGCCGGAGAATCTTCCGGCGGCCGTGAATGTCCTGAAGACCCTGCATTTCCGCGGGGCGAATCTGACCATGCCCTTGAAAACCGACGTCCTGTCCCTCTGCGATGAACGGTCTCTGGTCTCTGAACTGTGCGGTTCTGTCAATACCCTTCTCTGCCGGGACGACGGCAGTCTTTTCGGAACGACGACCGACGGAGTCGGACTGACAAGCAGCCTTTCGTATCAGGGAGTGTCCTATAAAGGAAAGCAGGTGACTTTGCTCGGGGCCGGCGGAGCAGCCACGGCTATTGCGGCCCAGCTGGCCGTCGACGGGGCAGGCTCCATCGAGATTTTTCAGCGGAAGTCGAAGACATTTGAAAGAGCATTGGAACTTTCAGAAAAAATCAATGCCAATACGGCCTGCCGGGTCCGTGTCATTGACCAGGCGGACGCCGATGCCATGAAGGAGTCCCTGAAAAAGAGCACAGTCCTCATCAATGCAACGAATGTGGGGATGGGGGCGGATACCTCCTCCTTAGTGCCGGAAGAATTTTTACTGCCGGGACTCTTCGTTTATGATATTATTTATGAGCCTGCGGAGACGACCCTGCTTAGATCAGCCCGGAAGAAAGGTCTTCGGACCAGCAACGGAGCAGACATGCTCCTTTACCAGGGGGCGGCCTCTTTTCAATGTTGGACCGGGCATGAAATGCCGGTGGAGTACATTCGGGAGAAGGTTTTCAGCCGGGGGTCCTAAGTCAGGCTGATTCTGTATACCTATTGATTCTGTGAAACAAAAACGGACATTTTTGTCCGTGAGGAGAGAAAGAAGATGAGCTTCAAGTATATCCGTCCCATGCCGACGCCGGAAGAAGTGGCAAAGGAGCTTCCCCTGACGAAAGAGGAGAAGGCCCTGAAGGCGAAGAGGGACCGGGAGGTGGCCAATATCATCACTGGGGCGGACGACCGCTTCCTTGTCATCATCGGCCCCTGCAGCGCGGACAATGAGGACGCCGTTCTTGAATATATCAGCCGCCTGGCTGTCGTGGCGGAGAAGGTGAAGGACCGGGTCCTGATCGTACCCCGGATTTATACGAACAAACCCCGGACCACGGGCGAAGGCTATAAGGGCATTGCCTCTCAGCCTGACCCCACGAAGGCTCCGGACATGGTGGAAGGTCTCATGGCCATGCGCCATATGCATATCCGCTCCATCAAGGAGACCGGTCTTACGGCGGCGGACGAGATGCTCTATCCCGGCAACTGGCCTTATGTGGAAGACCTGCTTTCCTATGTGGCCATCGGGGCCCGGTCCGTTGAGGACCAGTACCACAGGCTTACGGTTTCCGGCTTTGATGTGGCGAGCGGAATGAAGAATCCCACGTCCGGCGATTTTTCCGTCATGCTGAATTCGGTCTATGCAGCCCAGCATCCCCACCACTTTGCCTTTTCCGGCTATGAGGTGGAGACGACGGGAAATCCCCTGACCCATACGATTCTTCGCGGGGCGGTGAGCAAACATGGGAACTCGGTCCAGAACTACCATTACGAGGACCTGATTCGTCTATATGAGATGTATGAGAAGATGGATGTGGTGAATCCGGCAGCCGTTGTCGATGCAAACCACTCGAATTCCGGCAAGGATTATATCCAGCAGGTCCGGATTGTCGAAGAGGTCCTGCACAATCGGAAGCACTCTGACGAAATCCGATCCCTCGTCAAGGGTGTCATGATCGAGAGCTACCTGATTGCCGGAAACCAGAAGATCAGCGACCATCAGACCTACGGCCAGTCCATTACGGACGCCTGCCTGGGCTGGACGGAGTCCGAACGCCTGGTATATGAGATTGCAGACAAGGTGTGAACGGGCGGAGAAGCGGACTTAAAAGCAGTCTGCCTGACATTGTCTCAGAGTGTGTCTGCCCTGCATTAGCGTTACACAAAAATTGCGAAGAATTCCAAGGAGAAAAAACTGTGGGGTTTACCATCAAGGGAGTGACCTTTGACCGGGGAAAGGCGCCGGTCATCTGCGTGCCGATCATTGCAGAAAAGAAAGAGCGGATACTAGAAGAGATGACTGCTCTCGCCGACAGCGGCATTTCCATGATCGAGTGGCGGGCGGATTTTTATGAAGGCGTCGGGGACCCGAAGGCCATTGGGGAGCTTCTGAAGGCGGCGCGGAGCATCGTGAAGAATACGGTCCTCCTTTTCACGGTCCGGACCAAGTTCGAAGGAGGAAAGTTCGAGGGGGACGAGGACGCCTATATTGAAGCCATCGATGCGGCGGCCTCCACGGGTGTCTGCGACATGGTGGATATTGAGTACCTGTCAGTGCAGAATCCGAAGAACGTCGTCGACATCGTCCACAGCAATTCTTCCGTCAAGGTCATTCTTTCCCATCACGATTTTGAGGTGACGGAGGAGGAAGAGGTCCTGGCCGGCCAGCTCGAAGATATGAATTCCGTCGGAGCCGACATCGTGAAACTGGCTGTCATGCCCCAGACCCTTGGAGATGTCCTGACCCTTCTCTATGCGACGGCAGGCTTTTCCGCGGCCTATCCCGACTCCCTCCTGGTCTCCATGTCCATGGGGAAGGAAGGCCTGATTTCCCGGATCAGCGGAGAGATTTTCGGAAGCTGCATCACCTTTGCTTCCATGGGAAATTCGAGCGCTCCCGGCCAGCTGCCCTATGAGGACTGTCGTTCTATGATCGGCCTTATCCACAGGGCTTTGCAGAAGGGCTGAACATGATCGGGCTCATTCACCGGAATCTGCAGAAGGGTTGAATAAGCCCCGGACACGCGAGATCAGCTGCCCGGCATTTCGGCCGGGACAGGTCATTTCCGGAGATATTTCATGACGTTTGAAAAGCACATCTACCTCATCGGCTTCATGGGGGCGGGAAAAAGCACGGTGGCGAAAGCTCTTTCGAAAAGGACCGGCCTGCCTGTGGTGGAAATGGATGAAGAGCTGGTCCGCCGGGCCGGTATGTCCATCAATGAGATTTTTGCTGCAAAGGGAGAGGGGACCTTCCGGCAGATGGAGAGCGCCCTGCTTTCAGAAACCGCAGCCGGCGGGCCTGCTATCGTTTCCTGCGGGGGCGGTCTCGTCAAGGATGAGAATAATGTAAAAACCATGCGGCAGAGCGGGACGGTCATCTTTCTGACCGCTACCCCGGAGACCATCCTCTCCCGGGTGCTGGGAGACCATTCGAGACCCCTTCTTGAAGGGAAGCACGATATTGTTTCCATCGCCGAAATGATTGCAGAACGGGCGCCCTTATACGAAAGGGCGGCGGACCAAAAGACTCCCGTGGATGGAAAAACACCGGATGCTATTGCGGATGAGATTCTGGTTGACTTGAAAGAGGAAAATTGCTAGAATAAACAGGCTGTCAGAAAAAGTCGGATGAGTCGGCAGCTTGAAGTCTTTTCCCTGCATGGCGTTTTACATTAGTCATGAGGAGGAATACCGTGTGGAAGTAGCCCAGCTGGATAGAGCGCCAGACTCCGACTCTGGAGGCCGAGGGTTCGAATCCCTTCTTCCACATTCTTTTAATTGAACATTTCATTTCCGGAGGGACTGCATTCGTTTTGGAGGCAGTCCATCTGCTTATATGGAGAGATTTTTATGTCAGCTGTGATTGAATATATTCAGAAGTACCGTCGCTTTTTCGCCGCAGGCCTGGTCGGATGTCTCATGGTCGTCATGCTGGGCACCGGCATCGATGCCATGGCCGTTGAAAAGGACCCGGTTCAGAATGTCTATCAGTCCTACTCGGACGAGAAGGAAAATACGGAGCTGAACGCCCTCCTGAATTCCTACTATGAGGCGGTGGCAACGAACGACGTCGATACCCTGAAATCCGTGGCCACCCCCTTCTCCGACTCCGAGCTTTCCTACATCGCCATGATGAGCGAGTACATCGATTCCTATACCATCGATCAGGTCTATTCGAAGAACGGTCTGACAGACGGCTCCTACCTGGTCAGCGTGGCGGTGGACATGAAGTTCGGCGGCATAGACACCCCGGCGCCCGGACTCGACTTTTTCTACGTGGAGACGGACCCCGACACGGGAAAGCTTTATATCAACAATCTTTACTCCACATACAATATCAACAATAATGAAAACCCCGTTGATTCCCAGGTCGCTACCATGATCGCGGAATTCGAGCAGCAGGAGGACGTCCTCTCCCTGCAGGCCGAGGTTCAGAAGAAGTACAATGAGGCCGTCATCGAGGACGGGAATCTGAAGACCTTCATGGAGTCCACCCTGCAGGACAAGATTACGGAGTGGGCGACGAATTACCAGCAGTCCCTGAAGGATGCGGCAGATGCCAAGGCCCAGGCGGAGGCGGAAGCCGCGGCTGCCGCAGCCAAGGCGGAGGAAGAGAAGAAGGCGGCCGAGGAGAAGGCAGCAGCCGATGCGGCCGCAGCTGAAGAAGCGAAGAAGGCGGAAGAAGCGGCGGCAGCTGCGGAAGCCCAGCTGGAAGCCACGGGCTTCAAGGTCATTACGGCCGACAAGGTGAACCTTCGTCAGTCGGCGGACCAGGGTTCCCAGTCCCTGGCTATGCTGGAAAACTGCACCCTGCTTACGAAATTCAAGGACGAGGGCGAGTGGTCCTACGTCGATTACAGCGGTACCAAGGGTTATGTGAAGACTTCTTATCTGGCCGGAGTTACCTCTTCCGAGGGCCGGGACGTGACCCTTACGACCTCCATCAATATCCGCGCTACCATGTCCGAGTCCTCGACGAAGCTGGCCCTGGCCAAGTCTGGAATCAAGATGCATGTGAACTACGACTTCACGAACGGGTGGAGCCAAGTGCAGCTGACCGCGGACAAGGTGGGCTACGCCCATACGGAGTATCTGCATTGATAGTTCGTTTTGGCTGAAGCCGAAGGCAATATTTTTAACCGGGAAATTCGTAATGGCTGAAGAGAGGGAAAAATCCGGCATCCGCCTGAACAAATTTTTAGCAGATGCGGGACTCTGCTCCCGCCGCCATGCGGACGAGCTGATTGCCTCGGGGCAGATTACGGTGAACGGGACAGTGGCCGTGCCCGGGACAAGAGTGCTTCCGGGAGACCGGGTATTTTTCGGGCAGCAGGAGCTGACCCGTCAGGAGGAGAATGTTCTCCTCCTTTTTCATAAGCCGGCAGGCCTGGTCTGTACGGCAGAGAAGCGGGAGAAGAATAATGTAATCGCTTACATCAACTACCCCCTCCGTATCTATCCCATAGGCCGTCTGGACAAGGATTCTACGGGCCTGCTGCTCCTGACGAATCACGGTGACTTTTTCAATGACATCATGAAGGCCCGGGAGTTTCACGAGAAGGAATATGTCGTGACCGTCAATAAGCCGGTGACGGAAGAGTTTCTTACCGCTATGGCCTCCGGTGTATACCTCTCGGAGCTTGGTGTGACGACGCGGCCGTGCAAGGTATGGAAGACGGGAGAGCGGGAGTTTCACATTATTCTGACTCAGGGGCTGAATCGGCAGATTCGCCGCATGTGCGGGGAGCTTTTCTACCGGGTGGATTCTCTCTGCCGGATCCGCATCATGAACCTCACCCTGGACGGCCTTCCTGTCGGGAAGTACCGGCAGATTACGGAAGATGAAAAGGCCGGTCTTGAAGCGGAACTCGGGAAAAAATTATGGTAGACAAAACAGAAATCAAAAACCGAATAGAGGCTCTGCGCAGCGAGCTCGAGTATCATAATAAGCTCTACTACGATAACGATGCCCCGGAAATTTCCGACTACGAGTACGACATGATGCTCGAGGAACTGAAAAAACTCGAAGCAGAGAATCCGGAGTTTTATGACCCGCAGTCGCCGACCGTTCATGTGGGCGGGGACGCTAAGCGGGAGGCCGGGGTTCTGGTCCGCCACAATGTTCCCATGCTCTCCCTCGAGGATGTCTTTTCGAAAGAGGACGTCGTGAATTTCGTCTCCGAGGTCCGGAGTCAGTTCAAGGACCCGGAGTTTGTCGTCGAATATAAGATTGACGGCCTTTCCATGAGTCTCCGCTATGAGAAGGGAAATCTCGTCCTGGCCGAGACCCGGGGGGACGGAATTGAGTTCGGGGAAGACGTGACTGCAAACGCCCGGGTCATTCCGGACATTGTGCAGCACCTTTCAGGCGACGTGCCGGATTACTTCGAAATCCGGGGCGAGGTCTACATGACGAAGGAGAACTTCGAAAAGACGAACGCCGCTGCAGAAGCCGCCGGGAAGCCGGTTTTTCAGAATCCCAGGAACTGCGCGGCCGGAACCCTCCGGCAGCTTGACTCCCGTATTGTGGCCGAGCGGGGCCTCAATATGTTCATCTTCAACCTGCAGCAGGTGAAAGGGCTTACATTCGAGACCCATACGGCGGCTTACGACTACATGCACGAAAAGGGCATCCGGACCATAGAAAATTACCGGGTCTGCCATACGGCGGACGAGGTCTGGGAGGCCATTTGCGCCATCGGGGACGAGAGGGAAAATCTGGCCTACGATATCGACGGGGCCGTGGTGAAGATCAACTCCTTTGCCATGCGGGAGACGCTCGGCAATACAGCGAAGGTTCCCCGTTGGGCCGTGGCCTATAAGTATCCGCCGGAGGAGAAGGAAGCCGTCATCACGGACATCGAGCTTTCCGTCGGTCGGACCGGCCGGGTCAACCCCACGGCCGTCTTCACCCCGGTCCGCCTCTGCGGAACGACCGTGAGCCGGGCCACCCTTCACAACCAGGACTTCATCGACAAGCTCGATATCGGAATCGGGGATACGGTGAAGGTCTTTAAATCCGGGGAGATTATTCCGAAAATCCGCTCGGTCGTCCATGAGAAGCGGCCTGCAGGTGTAAGCGCTTTCAAGATTCCGGACCGGTGTCCGGTCTGCGGGGCCGCCCTGGTCCGGGAAGCCGATACGGCGGATATCCGCTGTCCTTCCGCTTCCTGTCCGGCGCAGCTGGTACGGAATATCATCAACTTCGTCAGCCGGGACGCCATGGATATCAAGGGTCTCGGGGATGTCTATATTGAAAAGCTCATTGCGGACGGTTATATCAAAGACGTCGGAGATATCTACGGGCTGGAAGAAAAAAAAGAGGCGTTGATCTCCTCCGGCATTATGGGGCGGGAGAAGAATGTGACGAAGCTTCTTGCCGCCATCGACGACTCCCGTCAGAATCCCCCGGAAAGACTCCTTACGGGGCTCGGAATCAGCAACGTGGGAAAATCTGCGGCCAAAGAGCTGATGGCCCATTTCGGCTCATTTGATGCCCTGATGAAGGCGGCTGCCTCGCCCCTCTATGAGGACGAAATCACCCGGGTGCAGGACATCGGAGCTGTCACGGCAGCCTGCATTCACGACTATTTCGCCGAAGAAGAGAACAAGGCCCTGATTGAAAAGCTGAAGGGTTACGGGGTGAATATGGAAGCCCTTTCCGAGGCTCCGGCGGCCGGAAGCCAGTTCGCCGGAATGACGGTCGTGATCACCGGAACCCTGCCTTCCATGGGGCGGACTGAAGCCACGGCTTATGTCGAATCCAGAGGCGGAAAAGTCACAGGTTCCGTTTCCAAGAAGACGACCTTCCTAGTGGCCGGAGAGGCCGCAGGGTCGAAGCTTACGAAGGCTCAGGAACTGGGCGTTGAAATCATTGACGAAGCCGAGCTGCTGCGGAGAGGGTCCTGAAAGCCGGAAGAAATGAAGGTTTTCGGCAAGGGTGGAAATTCGCAGAG
>Ga0256404_1012638_pt1 | contig 10932 bp, 14 predicted proteins | sample RumenRJG_01DNA_FD_185990 | JGI IMG/M metagenome (GOLD analysis project Ga0256404, IMG submission 185990) | Bovine rumen microbial communities from Lethbridge, Alberta, Canada - RJG_01 | ecosystem: Host-associated > Mammals > Digestive system > Stomach > Rumen | place: Canada: Alberta | collected...
AGAGCAAGCCCCTGAAACACGCCCCGCATAAAACGGATATCGCTTACTCTTTTATTCTCTGCCGGGGCTTGTTCAGGGTAACAAATACTCATGTCATTACGAACATTCGAAGAATGTGTAGTAATCTCCTTAATTGGGCGAATTACAAGTTGACATATTATATCAATGGGATTGCCACGCTCACTAACGTTCGCTCGCAATGACAGGTTTGTTACATTTCCCCTTGAGTTAAAAGAGGATGCGTTTTGCACGACACTGTCAACTCCCCCTCACCGTTGTTGTAATACTCACTATCGTTCGTAAACAACAACTCCTCTCCCACTCAAAAACACAGTGGGCGAGGGGAAATAAAAACCGAAACAATTTTCCATTTTAATTAATAAAAAGCCAACCCTCTGAACATCTAACCTTCCAAACGTCTAAACCCTTAATAACTCTATCATCCCAAAATGATATATTTAAATGATGACGGTTGATTTTATTTTTAATAAAATTTCACTTGTACAAGTATGAAAGGAGATTTATATGTCAGAAGAATTTATAAATACTTCAGGAAACGGTCAAGCGGCAGTTTTGCCTGAAGAATTAAAAGGATACAATTGGGGCGCATTGTTACTTAGTTGGATTTGGGGTATAGGCAATAAAACGTATATTACATTGTTATCGTTTTTAGTTGCATTTATACCGTTCATCGGCTGTTTGGCCGCTTTAGGTATGAATATCTGGTTTGGCTTTAAAGGTAATGAATGGGCATGGCAAAATAAGCATTTTGAAAGCGTTGAACATTTCAAATCTAATCAGAAGAAATGGACTATCGCCGGTATAATTGTTATGATAGTATCAATAATTGTTTGGATATTTTTTGCTATGATTATTGGTGCTGTTGCAGCATCAGGAGCTTTAGAATAGGAGATTAAAAATATGGAAGATAACAAACTTCAACCGAATACAAAATTTTTCTCATTTGAAGGATTTTTGGGGCGCAGAGATTATTTTTTGAATATGGTCTTTATATGTGCGATAAATACGATTGTAACATTGCCTTATATGACATATTTGTATAATCATATTTCAACATTGGAAGATTGTTTCAATTTCAATAAATTATTTCTTAACGCACCTTTATTGATGCAAATGTGGATAATCTTGGGTGCGGTTGGAGTTTGTATTCTTTCGTTATCAAATATTTTCAGACGATTAAATGATATTTGCGCAGAAAAAAATACCGTTATACAAACTTTGTGTGCGGTAATTTCCGTAATTGGGTGTGCATATTTCTTATTGCCGTTGATTGTGAATTGTACGGTAGTATTTTTGGGATGTATAATGGGACTTATATTACTCTTTAAGCGAGGGAAGATAAGTTCTACACTGCCTTACGATTTTACAAAAGAATTTAATTGGGGTGCATTTTTGGGAACTTGGTTGTGGGGTTTATTTAATAAATCTTATATCCCGTTATGGCAATTATTGGTTCAGTTTACGCCCTTAAGTTTGTATTTCAAATTGTACTGCGGTTTGAAAGGAAACGAATGGGCATATACAAATAAAAAATGTACTGATGTATCAGAGTTTAACAAATCACAAGAAAAACAGGCAATAATATTTTTAATTTTATTTTGGGTTGTTTTCCCTATTTTGTGGATATTATTTATTTTTGGAATAGTAGTATTGATAATTGCCATTCTAGGTTTGGCAGGGGTGGAAAGTACAAGTGCTAATCTGCAAAATGATGTAAATTCGCCTTCTGCAATTGAACAAAAAGTTGATAAATCTGACAAATTTGAAAATTCGATAGATAAGTTTCTTAATGAATTATCAAATTTGTATTTTGAATCTCACGAGATAACAGAAGATGAAAATAAATTTTATGTATCATCAAAAGATTGGCAATCAAGTTCATTTAAAGAAAAGAAAAATATAATTGATATGGCTGCAAATGTTTCGGCGGATGAAAGGCGAAAGGCGTTTAAATTGAAACATCCTAATGAATACAAGTCTTTTACTAAATCGAATGAATTAAGCAGAACAAAGATATATAGCGCTGAAACAAAAGAGCTTTTGGGTGAATTTAGTATGGAACTTTCAGAAAATGCAACTCCGAAAGAAATTTTCAAATCCGTATTGACTTCATATAAATTCTATAATCCGAAAAGGGGTAAAAGTAATTCACATCGTAATCCGATGTAAGTAAGTCGGAGAGCGGTCTTTCTCCCGACTTGTGTAAAGCTTATTCAAATTCGATTATAACGATTTCGGGCGGACAATTGAAACGAATCGGCAGGATGCTTTCGCCAATACCTGTTGATACAATCATTTTCTGTCCGTTTTCTTCTATAAGACCTTTTGCATATTTATCGTGATAGCGTGAAGCCGTAAAAATAGGACCGATTAAAGGAATCCTGATTTGTCCGCCGTGCGTATGTCCTGCAAGTACTAAATCCACATTTTCCTCTATCAATGGAAAAATATCAGGAGTGTGTGAAAGCAAAATAATTGGAGCTTTGGTGTTATTTAAAGCTTTTGCAATATCGGGATTGCCTGTCATCATATCTTCAACTCCCGCAAGATAAACGGTTTTACCATTGATGTTCAGCTTCAGGTTTTCATTTTCAAGTACGCTAATTCCGTTTTGTTCAAGAGCTTTTGTAATTCGTGCATTGCCATACCAACCGTCATGATTGCCAAGTACGGTATAGATACCATATTTAGATTTCATTTTGCTTAATCCTTTTGCAATATTTTCAATTGGCATTGTCGAACGTTTTGTATGTCCTGAAACAAAATCTCCCGCAGAAAGAATAATATCAGGGTTTTGTTCGTTTACAAGTTTGACGATTCGCGCTAATTTTTTCCCTTGATGCGGACGGATATGTATATCGCTCGGGAAAGCGATTTTTATACCGCGCAATTCTTGATTTGGGATTGTATAGTGGGTAATAACAAGCCTGTTAGGTTCGATAAAAACACTATAAATTCCAAGAGCAAGAAATATTAAAATTAAAATAGTAAGTTTCATGTATTTAGTCATTATCATATACCTCTCTTATCCATTTCCCGTATTTTGTATGGTAACTTCTGTTTCGGTATCCTGTTTGATACTCTTCTATGTTTTATCTGAATAATAATAGTATTTTGCGTTTCTTATATTAACGTTCAGTATATATTCATTATTAAATCAAATGTTATCATATATGCGTGTCATGTCATGTTGAATTTTAATTTCATAAATTTTGTTAAAATGCATTATTACTTTTTCTATATTTCAAGATTATCAAGCCATTCATTAAATTCGTCATCATATTTGGCTTCAACTTCTTCAATGGTTGGGTCATAGTTAAATACTCTTTCGTATGCTTCTTCAAGAGTTTCTTTTTTAGGTTTATCCATAATTCTTACCGTCTTTCTTTGCATTAAATCTACAATTATATTTTAATTTACACTTGTGTCAGATACGGACGTATGAATTAAATTTTTTGTAAAGTTTTTTCTAAAGAATTCAAGGTGTAATCGATATCATCTTCTTTTATATCTCCGAGAGTGCCGATTCTGAATATTTTGCCAGCCAATTTCGCCTGACCGCCGGCTAAAATAATATGAAAATCTTTTTTCATGACTTCTCTTATTTCTTCTGATTTTTCATTTTTTACAGCGACAACGGCAGGACTTGTGTCGGGTTCTAAAGTCAATGGTTCTAACCCTAAATCATTCAAGCTGTGATAGAGTGTTTGCGAATATTTTTTCCGTCTTGCAGTCAAATTTTCTATACCTTCTTTTTTTATGATATTTAAAGCCGTATCAAGTGCGCGGATTAAGCTTATCGCAGGGGTGCATGGAACAGAATTATTTTCGACCGCATTTTGATAATAACCCCAATTGAAGTAGTATGAACGGTTTTGACATTTTTTATATAATTCCCAAGCCTTACCGTTTGCGCTCAAAAATCCTAACCCCGGAGGACAGCCAAGTCCTTTTTGTGATGCGGAAACCAAAACGTCAATCCCCCAATCATCCTGCATACATTCGCATGACCCGATACTTGAAACTCCGTCAACAACGGAGATTGCATTATATTTTTTGATAACCGAGCAAATTTCTTTGACATTATTCAATGCGCCTGTTGAGGTTTCGCAATGTGTGAGGGTTACTATCTTTGTATCTTTATTTTTTGATAAAAAATCTTCCGTCATTTCGGCTGTTATAGTTTTACCGTAAGGGACTTCTATCGTATGAACGTCGGCTTTACGGTTTTTCGCAATTTCGACCCAGCGATTTCCGAATACTCCGCAAACGAGTGATAAGACTTTATCATTCGGATTGATTAAATTTTCCAATGCTGCGCACATTGCGCCTGTTCCGCTTGACGGGAACATAAAGACATTATTTTGTGTTTGAAAAACATATTTAAGGTTTGAATAAACGCTTTCCAATATTGCACTAAATTCTTGACTCCTATGCGGGATAACAGGTTTTGAAAGGTCTTTTAAAACCCTGTCGTAAACCATTACGGGTCCGGGAGTTAATAATAGCGGATTTTGTGCGGAATATTTTTTCATAACCACATTTAAACAGGATAATAATATTTTTTCAAGCAAAATTGATTTTATGTCAGTAACTTTTCATAAAAAAACTCGGTAAAATTTTTTTTACCGAGTTTTTGTTTTCAAATTTCCCATATTTTATTTTTTTACATCATCTTTTACGACGATTAAATTATTCATAATTTTCATTGCCGTAGTCGGAAGAACAACATGTTCCAAACCGTCAGCAATACTGATGATTTTGCCTGCGCCTAAAACGACTTCTTCCCCTTTGTAAGTAAATTTGTAATCAGAATCTCTGTCCGAACGTATTGTAATTTGTGTTGTCATTTCTTTCCCCTTCAAAATCGGTTAACTATGCTATTATATAAGATTTTGGGCAAAATTGCAAGAGTTGTTTTTATTTATATATGTTATTTTGATAATAACTTATAATTTCAGATAATTGAGCCTTCGGGGATAAAATTTGCCATAAATGAATACGATTTACCCAAAAATCAGAGCATAAAGGATTATTTTTTTCGTGTTCATCTACTGTCAGGTTTTCCGCAATATCAGGCACACTTGCAACATCATCCCAATCCGATGACATTTTATTTACATTGTCATTTATGTTATTGTTTATTATTTTAAAGATTTTCATTGGGTATATTCTTAAAACATTCATGGCGATTTAGGGTAGATTGTTGACCTGTTTTAAGATTTTTTATTGAAACTTGGTTATTTGCAATCTCATCTTCGCCTAGTATAAGTGCATAATTTGCAACTTTTGAAGCTTTTTCAAGTTGTTTTGTAAATTTTTTATTTGTCAAATCAAGCTCTATATTTAAGCCTTGTGAACGCAACTCTTGGGCAAATTTGAAGGCTTCTTGAATGTTATTTGAAACAATATAACCGTCAAGTTTTTGCGGTTCTTTTTCTTCTAATAATGATATTAATCTTTCCATGCCCATAGCAAAACCGATTGCAGGGGTTGGTTCTCCGCCAAGTTGTTCTACAAGATTGTCATATCTTCCGCCGCCGCATACAGCATTTTGTGAGCCTAAATTGTTTGATTTAATTTCAAATACCGTTCTTGTATAATAATCAAGACCTCTGACAAGAAGCTTGTTTTCGCTATATTTTACATTCATTTTATCAAGATATAATTTCAATTCATCATAATGTTCATGACATTCGTCGCAAAGAAAATCAGACATAATAACTTCTTGAATTTCTTTTTTTGCATATATTTCTTGACATTCAGGAACTTTGCAATCAAGCAGCCTTAACGGATTTTTATCAAAACGGGTTTGGCAATCTTCACACAAATCTTTTAAATAAGGCTTTATGACGGATTTTAGTTTTTCTTTAAATTCTGCACGGCATTTTGGGCATCCTAAAGAATTTATTTCTACTGACAAATCATTCAAACCGATTGATTTTAAGAAATCTTCCGCCATTAAAATTACTTCAGCATCAGCAGAAGGTTGTTTGATACCAAACATTTCAACTCCGACTTGGTGAAACTGTCTTTGACGGCCTGCTTGAGGTCTTTCGTAACGGAACATTGGACCTTCATACCATAATTTTACGGGTGCAGATAATCTTGACATACCGTTTTCTATGTATGAACGTACAACACCTGCTGTGTTTTCGGGACGCAAAGTAATTGAGCGTTCACTTTTTTCAAAGGTGTACATTTCTTTATTTACAATATCGGTTGTATCTCCGACTCCGCGCGAAAATAAATCTGTTGTTTCAATAATCGGGGTGCGTATTTCTTTAAAACCGTATCGAGAAAATATATCTTTTGCGTTTTTCTCTACAAAGTGCCACAATTCAATATTCTGCGGCAATATATCCTTCGTTCCTTTTAATACTTTAATAATTTGTGCCATAAAAAAATTATATAATTTCAAACATTTATGTCAAACCGAATATATTAAATTTTTGTGGGTATGCAATTTTTAAAATCCTTTAAAACCAAATATAATGTATGGTATTTGAGATTTTATATCGGGAAAAATCCCCAGGTAGAATTCCTGACTTTTCAAAAAATTAAAATAGTATATACTAAATTGTGTAATCGGTTAAGGTTCACGCCCGAAGGTAATAAAAGCCTTTAGAGATGAAAATCTTTTGATGGTAAAAGCCGTTTGCCGACCTGATAGAACGGGAGAAAATCTATCTATGGGATATATTCATTGTTGCGGCGGATTGCGCAGAACAAGAAGTTTTGTGTTGGTCCCGTTGCAGGGTTATGTTGAGTGTATTTTGGATTATTTGCCAAAATGTCCCCAATGCGGAAACATGATTCTTCAAATGACAAGAATAGATTCTGATAATATTCTCACAAGTTTTAGGTACAAGAATAAATCTGCAAAAAGTTTTTTAAAAATTATAAAAAATAAAATTTTGTACGAAGTGGAAAATAAGGATTATTCAAAATGCAAAAAAGGAAAATTTTATCTTTATTACAACGAATACGGAGTTAAAAAAAGATGTTATACGAATATTTCAAACTTGAAAATAGGTAAAAATAAATTCCCTTAAAAATCTAAAACCCCCTATATTTCATTTACTCTATCCAAGCTCAAGGGGAGTTTGCTATTCAACTCCCCTATTATTTTATTAAATGGAAATATTATTAAACAATCGAGAAGTGCTTAATGTAATATATGTAAAAGGAATTAGAGTCAGAAGGAAGTTTAATGAAGTTATCACCCAAGGAAAAGGATGTGTTAACTCTGATTGCGTGTGGCTATTCAGATAAAGAAGTAGCCGTAAAGTTAAAGAATTCAATAAAAACCATCCAGTCTCATACCGAATCAATATATAAAAAATTAAATGCGCGCAGCAGAGCAAATGCAGTATTTATATATAAAGACCTCCATCCTAAATGGAGACCTGTAAGGAGTATAAAAAATTGAAAAGAATTATTTTACATTGGAGCGCCGGAAGACATTATCCGACTTCATTTGAGAAAAAATATTATCACTATTTAGTTGATAAAGAAGGTAATATTTATACAGGCGATTATCTGCCTGAAGATAATTTGGATTGTACAGACGGGAAATATGCGGCGCACACAGGCGGAGGAAATACCGACTCTATTGGTGTTTGTATGTGTGGTATGTATGGCTTTAAAAACTCAAAAGAAATTGGTGGTTTTCCTATTAGCAAAGTACAGTTTGAGTCTTGTATGAATTTTTGTGCAAAATTGTGCCAAAAATATTCAATAAAAGTCTGTCCGTCAAGTGTTATGACTCATTACGAATTCGGGCAAGCAAATCCCAAATCAACCAGTTTTGGCAAAATAGATATTACGTATCTTCCTCCGTATCCTTGGGTTGGCAAAGATGATATCGGAAGTTTTATTCGTACAAAAATCAGATGGTATAAAGTCAAAAATTTTGGAGGTTAATTTATGGAAATCAATTATTTTAATTTATCCGGAGGGATAAATCAATCTTCAACCAAAACAGAACTCGGTGCAAATACAAAACTTTTATATTGGGCTGATGCCGAAAATGTTGAAATACTTAATAACAAAGGTATTGTTCGTCAAAAAGGGAATCAGTTATTTTTGGAGCTTCCCGTTTGCGAAAAAATTACAGGCATGAAAGAAATGGAATCAGAGAACAGATATAAGCTTGTTATAACAACAGAAAAAGGGAAAATATATGTTTATGATGATGTAACAAAGCAGTTAACTCTTTTAAATAAAACACTTGCAGGTGTGAATGTTCAATTTGCAAATTTTATGCGCGGAATGCTTGTTGCATCCGAAAATGATGAGATGTTTTATATAAAAGATAATGGCTCATTTGATATAGTTGACTGCGGTTTAACGGATTTAGAAAATAACACTGTTTATCCCGATGCAATAGCTGTATATAAAGGTCGTGTTTGGTGTTCAAAAGGTTCAACAATATATTATTCTGCACTGGGAACATATAATGATTTTAGATCGGAAGATGATGCAGGATATATAAATGATTTTCATACGGATACTGATGACATTATTACAATGAAGACGTATAAGGATTATCTTGCAATATATAAAAAAGAACGTGTGTATTTGCTGTCCGGTTCAAATCCTGAAGATTTTGCAATAACACTTTTTGCAGATAAAGGTGCGACAAATAAAAATACCGTATTAAACGTTGATAACAAACAATATTTTTTAAGTAATGGTATTTATGCTCTTGAACAGGTTGGAGAACTAAATCAAATACGTTTGGGTTCCGAAATTTCAAAAAATATAAAAGATGAATTTGAAAAGTTTAATATAGCAGATTTTTCAAAAAGTTTTGCTCTTCATTATCCGCAAAAGCATCAAATGTGGTTTTTCTTTCCGTATCTTAATTCGAATTATATGAATACTATTTGGATAAATGATTATGTCAATTATTCATGGTATAAAAGGGTTTTACCACAACATACAGTATGCGCAGCGAATTTTAAATTAAATATATTAACAGCAGATGACGAAGGAAAAATATATTTAGAAGATTTTGGCTCAACTTTTAACGGTGAAGCTATAAAATTTTTGTGGAAATCGCCGTTTTTAGCATTAAGTGATGTTCATCACAAAAAAATTATAGATGAATTTTATTTCATTTTGGATGATGAATTTAATAATAAATTTAAATTTTCAGTGTATAAAGATTACGATTCTCATTATGAAGATGATAGTGAAACAATTTATTCATTGACTCCAAACCAGCTTGTATGGGCAGATGATGAAAGCCCTGATACAATATCTTATCAATGGTGCGGGGAAAACAGTGAAGTCCCTATATGGTCAATATCGTCTGATGTTTTAGAAAAAGCCGAAATATGCGGTAGTTGTTATAGTGTGCAACTATGTGTTCAAGGCAGTGAAGCTGCGGATAATTGCGCCATTCTCGGACTTCAATTTCGCGAAATTTATAATGATGATTAAAAATTTTAAATAAGATTACCGGACATTTTTAGTATATACATTAAAAAAAAGAAAGGAAAAAAGTCAAAATGACAGAATTTTCAACAACTTACTCCGATTTTATTCCTCAAATTTGGAGTCAAAAACTTGAACAAATGTTGGGCAAAAATTGCGTAATGATGCAATGTGTTAACAAAAATTGGGAAGGAGATATTCAACAACAGGGTGATAAGGTTAAAATTATTACTCCTGCCGAGGTTTCTGTATCAACTCTTACATCTGATGATATTACTTATGAAGCATTGACTCCGTCAGCTCAAACATTAGAAATCAATCAAAGAAAGTTTTTTGCTTTCAAAATAGATGATGTTGCTAAAGCTCAAGCAAATACAGATATTATGGAGGCCCATTTAGCAAATGCAAAAAAAGCTATTGAAGAAGTACAGGATTCAAATTTGTTAGCTTTGCATACTGATGTAACATCTGCTAATACGGTTGGCAGTGAAAGCAGTCCGATTGAATTGAATAAATCAACTATTTATAAATATTTTGTAGATTTATCATTAGCATTAAAAAATTCAGATGCTGTTTATGCCGGTGTGAAACCTTGGGTTGTGATAAATCCTAATATAGAAGCATATTTGTTGCAAAGTCCTGAATTTATTTCTGCTCATAACGTTGCGGATAAAACCTTAAGAGAAGGTTCAATCGGCAGAATTGCAGGCATGGATGTATTGGTTAGTACCAATTTAACTGAAGTTGATGATAAATATTATGTTTTAGCCGGAACTAATGATGCAATTACTTTCGCTTCTCAATTAGCTAAAATCGAAAGCTTGAGAGATAAAGATTCATTTTCGGATTTGGTAAGAGGCTTATATTTATACGGAGCAAAAACTGTTCAACCAAAAGCACTGGCAAAAATGATTGTAAGCGCAGAAGCAGTTTAATCATAAAAGAAGTAATTTAGGCTTTTTGATTTAGAAATATACGGATGTACTCTTTTTAATCCGTTTAAAAAGAGTACATTTCCCCAAAGATGAGGAAAAATATATGAAACCAAAGTTAAGAGAAATTATTAACAACTTGGCAAAGGAAGCAGTATTACGCTCGGAAGAACTTTTAGGCTCCGGATGCGGTCAGCAAAAGAAAGAAATGGCAATAGATTATGTAACAGAGCATTTGCCATTTTCAGGATTTGGTAAAAAAATTGTTGCCGTATTATTATCGTGGCTTATTGATGATGCAATAGAGTTTTCCGTTTCGTATATAAATTCTTTGGCAAAAGAAAAAGGAGAAAATTAAAATGTTAAATCAATCTTTTGGCGGAATTTCACCTCAAGCCGTGACTCCGCAAATAAATTATGTTGATGTAGTTCAACAGCTTGAACAGGTATTGAATACTGATGTTCAGAGATTGCAATTGCTTATACAACAAGGCGTAATTACACAACAACAAGGACAGTACCTTATGAACAATTT
>Ga0256404_1012639_pt1 | contig 10931 bp, 7 predicted proteins | sample RumenRJG_01DNA_FD_185990 | JGI IMG/M metagenome (GOLD analysis project Ga0256404, IMG submission 185990) | Bovine rumen microbial communities from Lethbridge, Alberta, Canada - RJG_01 | ecosystem: Host-associated > Mammals > Digestive system > Stomach > Rumen | place: Canada: Alberta | collected...
TAAAACGGCTTTCACCATTTGTGGCAATGTTTCTAAGCCATAGGTATCGTCGCCATCCACCATCACATAACATTCCGCGTCAATTTCGCGGAACATGCGCCGCACGACGTTTCCTTTGCCTTGCAAAGGCTCATGACGAACGATGGCCCCAGCCTTCAAGGCTTCTTCCACGGTATTGTCCGTCGAATTGTTGTCATACACGTAAACCGTGGCTTCTGGGCAATATTGCTTCGCGTCTTTCACGACTTTCGCAACCGTTAAGCCTTCGTTATAACAAGGGATAAGAATCGCTACTTTATCCATATCTGGTCCTCGTTTCTTTAATAATTGCTCTCCGTAAGAATTAAAAGCACCGTCTTCCCTTCATAAAATAACGGGTCGCCATAACTATCGGCACAAGTATGATACCCCACCTTCATTAAGTATTCGCCACTATAGGTCTTGTTGTCTAAATGGCATAGATAACGTTTTTTCGGGTCAAGTCCCCGTAATTTCCAAGTGAACTGGTAAGAATAGGGCCTCGTGCGTTTCACGTAAAGTAACGCCAAGGCGGCCGATTGGTCCTTCGAAACGGAAATCATCGAAGTATATAAATCATTGTTTGCCAAATGATATAACGTCCCGTTTTGAATGACGTCGTGATGGTAATCTCGATAAAGCTTACTACCCCGCATAAGTTCTGCTTTTTCTGCTTCATTTAACTTTGTTGGGTTCATCTCATAACCATAGGTGCCAAACAAAGCGACATCCACTTTTGTGCGGTAAGAATTGCCTAGCGCCGCTGAAACGTGACTTGAAATCGCACTTAAGGGGTAACCTAGGGAAGTGTCGCATTGAATCGAAGCGCGCATTGAACCAATCGTATCGTCACTGCACCAAATCTGAGGGCAGAAATATAGCGTTCCTAAATCAAAACGGCCACCACCGGAAGCGCATCCTTCAAAGAAAATATCGGGGAATTCTTCTCGTAATTGGCCGAGAAGTCGGTAATAACCTAGCGTTAAACGATGGACCACTTCCCCTTGTTTTTCCGCTGGCCAGAACGAAGAGAAATGCTCGCCCATCGCGCGATTATGATCCCATTTCACGTAATCGACGGGATATTCCGCTAAGACAGCATGGATTTGTTGATGGATGGCTTCTACGACTTCTGGCGAAGAAAAATCGAGCAACAATTGAGAACGGCAAAGACTGGCCCAGTCTTTGTTTTCATTCATGCCTAACACATATTCAGGATGGGCACGGAACAGCTCTGAATTCGGAGAAATCATCTCGGGTTCGAACCATAAGCCAAACTTCATGCCAAGTTCGTGAACGTGATTGATAAGACGGTGCAGGTCGATTTTCTCTTGGTTGACCGTCCAATCCCCTAAGCTTGAAGTATCGTTATCCCGTTTTCCAAACCAGCCATCGTCAAGCACAAAAAGATCGACGCCTAAGGCTTTTGCTTGATCGACATATTCCAGCATTGATTCCGTGGTGAAGTTAAAGTAGGCACCTTCCCAGGAATTGAATAAGAGTGGACGGCTTTCTGGATGCGGAGCAGTCATTAAATTTTCATGGATTAAGCGCTGGAAGGTCTGTGACATGCCGTCGATGCCATGGTGACTATAAACCATGACGGCTTCTGGCGTATAGAACGATTCGTTTTTGCCAAGTACCCAGTCAAAGTCTTCATCATTGATGCCATAGATAATGTGCAACGAACGATCGGGCTGAGGCGCTAAACGAATTTTCCAGTTGCCCGAATAAACAAGATTGAAACCGATCACTTCTCCATCGGTATAGCTATTCTCATGCTCGCTTAAGAAACAGAATGGGTTTTCTTGATGAGAAGAACGGCCATAATTAGAGCCTATTTCCAATGTAGCATGCGAAAGACGTTCGATTTGTTCTTTCCGTTCACGGTTCTGCTCCCCTGAAAAGTGATGGAAATAGTAATCAGAGGTCGGCAAATCGAGTTGCAAGGAGGAGGCACGGAGCACATGGACTTTCTTCCCTTTGTTTTCGAGTTGGAATGATTTTACGATGACGTCTTTATCACGATAAATCGATAAGAACTCATGTAGATATAGATTGGCGGTAACGTCGCGCAAAACGAATTCAATCGTATCCACGTTGTCACGATTATAAAGCGGTTCATCCCGTTTTAAGGGAGCATCTAGCGATGGTTGATCCGGAATCGGCTTCATACCGTGGTAGATTTTGTGGCGGATATATTCGAAAGCCGTATAGGTAGAACCATTCTCGTGACGAATGATAAATGGGGCGTCCCGTTTATCCATTTCTCCATGATCCGTGATTTCCAGACGACTATGAGGAGAAAAATCACCTGGATAAGGGGTCAATAAATCCATTTTCTTATCCAGATAAAGGTTCTCACCCGCGGTGGTACGCGCTTGCAAGACATCTTGATCGTTTTTTAAGCGTTCTCCGAAATATAACGTTTCTAATCGATTGAATCCATCCACGCAAACCACATAAGAGATTCGCTCATTGAAAAGATGAAATACATTGTTTTCGCGGTCCACATGAATCATAGGAATACCTCGCCTCGGAATAAGTTTATGCTCTCTTCCTAGGGAAAACAAGGCACGTACGTAGGAAAACGAATGATATCTTCCTCTTTTTAGTTCGATAAGAATTCGTGCAAAGCAGCAAAGAGAGAAGCATCGAGTTCACTAGAACGAGTCAAATCGATGCGAGAGCGGAAAGCGGCTTGCTCTTCTTTACTGCCTCCGTCAGGATGCTTTGCCTGGTAAGCCTGGTAAGCGGGATCCACTACCGTCTCAACATAATGACGGGAGGCATCGCTTCTCCATACGCCATGATGGCCTGCATTCGGGCTAAAGTAAGTCGTGAAATTAGGATTTGTGATCCGGTCTTTGTTCCCATAAACGGACAAAGAATCCGGCGGCACCGCCACGTCTTTCCCGCCTTGAACGCAAAACACTTTCGCTTTAGAAGACGAAATCGCTTCGGATGCAGAAAGCTTGCCGCCGTTTGGCGCCATCCAATCCATATAACAGTCAAACATAGGACTACCGATGGCTTCCAAAAAGGAATTCGTATATCGCCCCATATCGTATTTCATAAGGGTCCGTGGCATATCAAAAGCGGCAAAAGAAACGACATACTCCGCCTGAACGCCCAACGATAAGGAAGTCAAAACCCCATAACCGCCCCAACTATGACCGACTAACGTTAAAGGTAACGCCGCTAAATCATCTTGGGTTTGAACATATTGATAAGCAGCAGCAACGTCATAGGCGCTTTGCCATAATCCTTTGGATTCTTTTCCTTCTGAAGCACCGGAAGCGGTTAAATCAATGGCTAAAACGTCATAGCCTTCTTCGAGAAACCACGCCTGATATTCCGCGTCTTCCCCGTCGGATTGAGAAGACATGCCATGGGCCGCTAGGACTAATCCTTTCGGGGTATCCGTTCGATATAAGTGACCCGTTAACGTGTTCTCCTCAGAAAGGAAGGATACGTCTTCCCGTTTTTCTAACGAGGCAATATCCGCTCGCTTCGCGTAAAAAGAAGGAAAATGATCCAAATCCGATAAAGAGGAGGCTCGTTTTCCGAATATCGCATGGCACGCGGCAGCCGAGGCAATAAGGCCTCCCACCCCATAAAGCAAAACAAGACCAATGACCACGGATAAGGTGATGATCCACCAACGTTTATGTTTCTTCTTTGCTTTCATGGGAATCTCCGTAATCAGTTTACAAGGATTTTTCGCGCTTTGGGGCGTTCTTCGCCATGTAAATTTAGTGATATTCTTTACGTTCCATCGTGCATTTCTTTTTTCTAGAACAATGAAAAACCACATCCTACGCCACTTTCTTGTCTTTACATATTCTTTACAAAACATTTTCTTAGCCATGGTCGAACAATGGTTTGATTTCTTAGAAGATAAGAAATGGTTTATTTGACGATGAATGCCACCAAAGCCAGAAGCAAGGATGAAATTCTGAAAGATTTATGGCAGATGGAAGATGACATTGAAACCCGTACGCTGGATATGCACGTCTCGAATTTACGGAAAAAGATGGGGGATTCCCGCGCTAAAATCGTCACAATCCGTGGCGTAGGCTATTCGCTACGATGAAAAAGAAATTGGTTTTATCCCAGAGTCTGATTCTCACTTTCTCCCCAGGGCTGATATTTGCCTTGGGGATTTTTTCACAAGACAGAGCATCCTGGGCGTCGCTTTTGCAAACACGATCACTTAACAAACAACGTTGACATTCAAAATGGGCTAAGTTCTTCTGAGCCTTCTTTGCATTTTGTTACGAAAATCCATGGGCGGAGTTACTTATGTTCTGTTCAAAACCGTAACGACAATAGCTTATTGGTCTTAACTGATATCACATGGGAAAAAGAAAGCGAGGAACGGCGCAAAGAGTTCTTTGACGGCGCTTCTCACGAATTAAAAACCCCTTTGACGTCCATCAAAGGGTTCAATGAGTTGATTTCGTTGCAATCCAAAGATCCAGTCGTGGAACGTTATAGCCAGTTGATTGCCAAAGAAACGGACCGCATGATTTCGTTGGTGCAAGATATGCTTTCCTTAAGCGAGCTCGAACGTCGTAAAAAGAAAAATGTCCCAGCGATTCCGTTCCGCCCCATCGCGGAAGAAGTCAAAGAGGAATTGACACCGCTCGCGAAAAAACGCGGCATCCGCATCGAAATCCAAGGGCAAGCAAATTTACCGATCGAGCGGGAGGATGCCCATTCGTTGCTCAAGAACCTCTGGGAAAACGCCATCCGTTATAACCACGAAGGCGGTTATGCGAAGGTCACGTTAAGCCAAGGGCAAATCTTTGTCTCCGATAACGGAATCGGGATCCCCTATCAAGATCAAGACCATATCTTTGAACGGTTCTACCGTGTGGATAAATCCCGTTCGAGACAAGACGGAGGAACGGGATTAGGGTTATCCATCGTCAAGCATATTGCCATGCGTTATGGCGCGAACGTCAAAGTCAAAAGCACCCCAGGGGTTGGCTCAACTTTTGTGGTCACGTTTCTCAATCAAAGGATTAAAACGAGTAAGTAGCACGCGACGGAAGCGGCGGCAAATAAACCAGTTAACGCAAAGCCAAGTTTGCGATGTTTTTGGAAGAATGGGCTAAAGGAACGAAGCAAGCAAAACACGACGACCATGGCCGCGACGACAATGCCATAGATTTCATATTGCAGGGCATCAGCTTCGGCAATGAAGACGCCACGTTCTTGCACGTTGGAAAGTCCTTCGTTAATTTGGTGCCAAGAAACAAAGTCGCCAAAAGCCAAAATGCCCCAGTCAAAAGTGCAACTGCCAATCATATTGCCAAATCCGGCATCATAGTTCCGTTTATGGAATAGCTGTGCCGTCGAAATCACTTCGGGAATTGAGGTACCAATGCCGAGTAACAACGCACCCGCCACCGATCCAGAGAAGAAGCCAGTGGTATCGTTATCTTCAATCAAGTGAGTCAAATAGGTTAATGCGATAGAAGACGCAATCAAAAGAACGGCGCATCCAGCAAAGACCCAGGAGATTTTCGCAACACTCCAACCGCTTTCGCTTTCTTCGAGTTTGTTTTCTGCTTCCTCTTCTTCCGTTTTCTCTTTGGGTTGCAAAAGCAAGGAGACAACATATAACCCCATGATGAGAATCGACATCAAGTTAATATCGCCCAACATGACTTGCCAGTTCGCGGGAGCGAAGAATGCATAAGCGGCGCAACCATACATGGCCAAGCAGAAAATGCCGTTCCAAACATGCCAACGTTGGAATTTCGCATCAGGGAAATGCTTAAACCAAATGAACGTCGCGACCAGTAAGGCCAGAAGGTCGAAAATAATCGATCCCAAATTATCCCCGACCACATAAGAGGCATTATGAACTAAGAAAATAGAAGATAATGAGGTGAATAGCTCAGGCAACGAGGTGACGCACGCGAGTAACACCCCGCCCAATAAAGCACCAGATAATTTGGTCTTTTTGTCTAACAAGTCCACCAGCTTTCCTAATTGGAACGACAAAAACACCATCAATGCCAAATCGACGACATAAACCGGATAAATCCACCACATAACGGTTCCTCCTATTCGGTTGCTCGGAATAAAAAAGAGACTCCGGATGCAGAAAACCATCTGCACCTAAGTCTCGTCACTTTGAGCAAACCAGGTCATGCGACCGGTATGTTGGTTTACTTCATTAGGCAAATCGCCTAACGACGACTACTCCCTTAAGCAAGGAATAGTTTAGACAATTCTCAAAAAAGCACAAGCAAAAATTGACTTACTTTCCTGATGATTCCTTTTGGCTTTTCCGTTTGCTATGGTGCAACAAGAAATAACCGATAACATAGAATAACAAAGCCGCAAAGGCAATACCGCTAGACCAAGTCAAAGAATAATGCCCTTGCGTGATCATAGAAACCAGGTTCGATATCACTGTGATGAGAGCAAATATCGCAAAAACAGGGATGGCTTTTTGTAATGGGCCTCTTCCCATATAAACAGAAATGGCGCTAAGTCCCGCTAAGAAATAGACGGCGGAGGATATCACGGCAAAGAAAATCCAAAGCGTCATTTGGCCAGGATTCCAGTAGAAAGTATTGCCAGTGGCATCCGTTTGTGGACCAACAACATGCAAGATCATCGATACTAAGCTCGTGACGGCAATGGCCATTAACGCCCCGCCAGAAATTAATAAGAAATTCATTCCCACGCGTTGGGCACGACTTTCGTTTTCCCAGTTCTCTCGGACTTGGCTCTGTTTTTGCGAGACATAACAAGTTTTGTGATCTTTCGCGTCATAGAAGCCAATTTCATCGACGCGTGTTTTTAGCACCACATCCAATACCCGAGTTTGGCTAGGATCCAAAAATAACATCGAAACGGATTCCCATACGAAGACCCAGGCAAAGATATCGATGACTTCCGTGATGATTTCTTGGGTTTGTCCTTCACCATACCAACCATGGAACGTACCGACAATCATTAAAAACAACGTAATGATCCCAATAATCATCAATGCGACGGCGGTAAAGAGTTTCTTTCGATAGTCGCGGTTGCTATGGTAATGATTCAATTCAATCGCGTCGTTTAATGCGCTTAAAATCGCTTCGGGTTGATAACCATCGTAATCCACGATTTCAAAATGGAAATTCGCTTTATAATCAAATGGTACTTCGCGAATCAATTGACCCATCCGTTCTGGAATATCGTCTTGCACAAACGGATGTTCTGGCGTAGAGACATCGTCTGCTAGCACATCCCAAACCGAATCATAAGACAAAGGGAACGTAATGGTTCTTTTTTCGTCATCTACAGGAAAATAATGACGTAACAACTCTAGTTGACGAGACGCATTATGCGTTTTTTGGCGTGGTTTCTTCATAAAACTAATTTTATGCTGTTTCATTTTGGCTTTGAATGTTTGCTTGCTATTTTTCAGCAAAAATCAAAGAAATGATGAGAATAAAAACGAACATTTCGTCCCGCTTTTCTTTTTATAAAAGAACCGACGGGTATTTTTTACGTGCTGAAAAAATGTTTTGCTTTATAATCAACCTGTATCCCATCCAATAGAAAGTCAGGTTATCCGATATGCCAAATCCAGAAAATAAGCCGCTCCAAGAGGAATCGAATCCATCGCACTCCATTCCTAACGAAGAAGACGATCTCGAAACAGAAGCTTATGAAGATGAGCTTGTAGAAGATAGCAAGAAGACGTTACGTTCCGAAGAACATCAACGTCATCGTTGGAGTATGGCAGTTTCTGCCCTCTTAAAGCTGCTTGCGATCTTTTTCTTGTTCTTGGCAATCTCTCTTCCGGCTTTAGATGGTCAAAGTTTCTTTGTCGATTTGTTTTCGTCCGATAGGGGTCTACGATCCTACGGACGCTGGACGGTCATCACCAATTTCGTGGCGGTAGCCTTACTTGCCGTCTCTTTGGCGCAATTATTTTTAAGAAAACAGCGGCGATTCTCCGTTTATTTTTCCGGGTTTGGGCTCGTTGTCTCGTTACTTGGCACCTTACTTGCGGTTGCATTTAATGGCGCCTATCAAAATATGTCTTCAGGCCCTGTCGTGGTCATGGCCTTTGTTTTGGTTTTCGTGTTTGCCGATGTTGTTTTGCTTTCTTTCCTTCCCAAAGTGAAACAAGAAAACGATCCCCTCACCAAAGAAAAAGAGTTCCGGGTCTTACGCATCACCGAAATCGTTCTTGTTCTCTTCGGTCTTGCTTGTTTACTTTCCACATTCTTCTTACGTTTCTACTACTTCAAAAATAACGAGGATGGCCCCGCAACGAGTTACCGCATGATTGATGCGTTAAATCAAAAATGTGACTTAATCATAGTTCTACTTAGCTTTACGGGTTTCTTTGCCGTCACTTTGCTCGAATTAATTTTGCTTGTTCAAAATATCCGTAATTTCTTCTCTGCACCACGTAAATTCTTAAAGCGCAATCGTCTTTGCTTATATTTGGATTTGATTGGCACAGGCGCATTTGCGCTTCTGACTTTCATTTTGACACGTTTCGTAACACCTACTTTGGTGACGGATGGGAGTGTGACCATCGCTGCCATGATTCCGTTCTTCCTGGTCGGCGTTGCCTTAATCGTAGAAAGCGCATTATCGGCCCGTTATGCCGAACCAGTGGTCGAAGAAAAAGAAGAAAAGAAAACTGCCCGTACTTATACTGGTCACTTAACTTCTTTGCTGTTCTTGCTAGCCATGGGCATTGTTGCCTTTGGCGCTTTCTTTGGCCGTATCATCACCATCAAAGGCACCTATAATGGCGCGCAATTTTATCCAACCGATGGCGGGGATGGCGCTGTGATTGGTTGGGAAGTGCTCGAAGAATACGTCTTCCCCAATACGCGGGGTAGCGCACAAGAAGGATCATTATTAAGCGGAACTGGCTTCTCTGTTTTGGCTTTGGTTCTCTTTGTGTTCTCCGTCAGCGATATTTTGTTCTTACTCTTCTCCTTGATTTGTTTCTTCTCGCGTTCAAAGACATTCGTGCGTTTAAGCATGGTTGGCGTGATTGCCTTATATATTGAAATCTTTGGCATTTGGGCATTCGGGCTCGATTATGCAATCGCTAGCGATACCAATAAGGAAACGATTGCGGCTTATTTGATGTCCAGTCACTTTAATTCGTTGTCAGCCTTAGGCATTTCCCGATCTCAATTAGCCAGCGAAGCCACGGCCTATAACATCTCCACGGTTTCTGGCACGATGGTTTATTTCCTCATTGCGACCATCTTAGGCGTGCTATGCATCATCTTCCATCCGTTCACCAAACAATTAAGCCTCGAAGAGTTGCCAGTGAATATCGCTTCAGCCGACGCTTTCGATGATAAAGATCCATTTGCTCCAGCACCTATCGAAAGCAAAGAAGAAGATGAAAAGGAAAACGATAACGATGAAGAAGCCTGGGCTTGTGCGAAATGCGGCATGGTAAACCATGGCAAGTATTGCGAGAATTGTGGCGCACCAGGTCCTTTTGCCCCGAAAGAGGAAGAACCGAAGAGCGTCACGTTTGAACCCTGCCCCGCTTTTGCCTTAATCGATGAGGAAGAACAAGAACGGAAAGAAACCTTAGCGAAGCGTCAAGCAGAGGCATTCCCGAATCCCACGCTTCCAGAAGTCACCCGTTTTGTGGTCGATTACGCGAGAGATTCCAGACTTCACTTATCGTATACTCCCGAAATCATCGCATCGTTCATTGCCGGTTTGGGAGCAACGAAATTAACGATTTTGCAAGGCATGTCCGGCACTGGCAAAACCTCATTGCCGAAGATCTTCGCCGAAGCATTGGACTGCGATTGCCGTTTGGTTGAAGTCGAATCCAGTTGGAAAGACAAAAACGAATTAATCGGGTATTACAACGAATTCACGAAACTATTCACCCCGAAGAAATTCACGACCGCCCTTTATTCCGCGACGTTAGAAAAAGAAACGATCAACTTCATCGTACTCGATGAAATGAACCTGTCACGGATTGAGTACTACTTCTCCGACTTCCTTTCTTTGATGGAAGCAGAACCGGATAAGCGGGTTTTCTCTTTATCCAGCGTTCCGTTATTCCGTCAAGAAGATGGCACACGGAAAGATTATTTGGGCTTAACGAAAGGAACCACCATTCGTGTCACCCCGAATCTTTGGTTCATCGGCACGGCCAACCGCGACGAATCCACATTTGAGATTTCCGATAAGGTTTACGACCGCAGCAACGTGATTAATCTGAATCACCGTGCCCCGAAAGCCATCCCTCAAGGGCAGCCAAGAAGTCCGAAATATCTTTCTTATGCTGCCTTACAAGGTCTCTTTGATACGGCGTTATCCTCGTTCGCGTTTGACTTAGATACCGTTCCTTATTTAAGCAAGCTCGAAGAAATCTTAGCGCCTTATAACATCAGCTTCGGCAACCGTATTGCCCGTCAAATTGAAGCCTATGTCCGCATCTATTGTTCTTGCTTCATAGATAAAGAGGCTCACTTAAACGAAGCACTCGAGTCCATCTTGTTAGACAAAGTCGTCCATAAACTGGAATACAAGTCCATTGAAGACAAAGAATCGTTAGCCGAAGCATTTGAAGCCATCGGGTTAAAACGTTGTGCTGCTTTTGTGCGTTCCTTAAGTGAGGATCTATGAGCGAAATTCGTGAGCAGGGTACCTATGCTCCAGTGGCGTCCTTTCTTTCGACGCATCCCAATCTCACTTTAAAAGACTTTGATGCCGCGATTTCTGATGGACTAGATCTTTTTTCCACAGGGGTAGATTTTGACTTTGAGCATTTAGAAGCCAATCTATCCGCGATGGAAAAGGTGATTCCTGCTTTAAAACGAATTTTTAAGAAGCCATTGATTGAGTTAAAAGAAGAAGACCGTATCTTGCCGGTCGAAGCAGCGGAAGCCATC
>Ga0256404_1012640_pt1 | contig 10931 bp, 12 predicted proteins | sample RumenRJG_01DNA_FD_185990 | JGI IMG/M metagenome (GOLD analysis project Ga0256404, IMG submission 185990) | Bovine rumen microbial communities from Lethbridge, Alberta, Canada - RJG_01 | ecosystem: Host-associated > Mammals > Digestive system > Stomach > Rumen | place: Canada: Alberta | collected...
GTTCTATCGAGAAAAAGACGCAGAGGATTCGGGTTCCAATGGATGCTAAGTTAGTGTCGCCCGGAGGTCAGGAAACGGAGGTCGTAGGGCCTGAAATACCCTAAAACGGAACAAAATAGTAACATATATACAAAAAAAATCCGCAAATCGTTTGGAGGTTGCGGATTTTTTTGTATCTTTGCACCGAAGATGCATTGTAGGAGGCATTCCACATGTCGGCATCGCAAGATGTGCAGGCTACGAAATGACCATTTGCATCTTTTTTTTGTTTATATGAACTTCATCATATAAAGCAGCTCTCCGTCTGTTACCTTGCACTTGAACTCTATGGTTCTCCCTTGATAGGTTACTGTATATACATTGAAATTGAAGCTATGGTGTCTGCCCGCCTCAACCCTATCCAGTGTTGCATTTGGGATCCATGAGTTAAAATCAGTGGCGGTTCTAAGAAGGTGAACGATATCAGGATCTCTTTTTGCCTTTGCTGCAGTTTCCGTAAAGAAAGCCTTACCAACACCAATAGTGTGCCCGTCCGCTGTTTGCACAAGCGAGCGTTTAGATGGTGTGCCGTTAATCGTTGTAGTGGCCAAATTGTTATCGGCCCACTGTATCGCCTTTTCTCTCGCCGTTCTAAACTCCTGTGGTGTAAGTCTCTGGCTGGTTCTGGAGGCTTGAGCCTGTCTGATCAATCTACATGCAGCGCAAAGCTCATTCTCCGGCACGAATGCCAGGTTAAGTTTGCCTTTGGCGATATCGCAGTCACGACAACGCTTGATGGTGTACGGGTTGTAGTCAGGGAACGTCTTCTGCTCCATACCAGCATTAAACTGGAAGATGCCTTTGGTGTCCTTTCCTGTGGCCTGTGCTCCCCGTTGCATGGCCTCATCGCGTGGGGTGGTCGGATACTTGGTCTTGCGAACCTGTACGACTGTGCAGCGGCAGTTCCAGCCGTTGGGTGGGTAGTATGTTTGCCAGAACGGATCGCTTGGCGGCAACGTCACACCATTAAGTGCAGCGTGTTCCGGGCGTACCTTGCTATCACCAGCCGTGCGGTACTGGAGGTTGTAGCGGTCGCCGTCCTGTTCTATCTGCTCCCACTTGCCAGCCATTTCAGCCGATGACTGCACGAAGTTGTACTCAGCACGGAGATAGTTTTTGTTGTAGGTTTCGTCTATCTTTCGAACGTCGTTTAAGAACTGTTCAAACGGCTTTCGGTTGCCGCTCTCATCAACCAGGGATGGGAAGGCCTCATTGAGTTCGTGGAACGTCTTAATTCCGCTGAAGATATAATCAGACTGTTGGAGCCGCTGACGCATACGGTCGGACATGGCTGTCTGGGAGAAAGCCGCATCGAGCACCTGGGCATGCGTATCGATGAAATCCTGCACGGGTTTCTCCCTCAGGATATCAACACTGAACTGCGCTCCAGCTTTCGAGTGAAGCGACTGCATCATGGGTTCGAAGAGGGCTGAAAGCTGCTGGCGTAGCGCGTCCGTTTCCGGGCTTGCCAACTCCAGAGTTCCGGGCATGTCAGCCAGCAGCTCTGTATATCGGCTGTGCAGCCCCTCGTAGTCAGAGGGGCTTAGTCGAAAAAACGGCTCTCATTTGGCTTGTGTTGGCCTTTCTTGTCATCGTCGGGCGTTTCCCCGCCGTTACCTCCGTTATCGTCATGTTGGGGCTGTGTGGGGCCAATCAGGGGCTGCTGCTGTCTGCGTTCCCCAACAGGGATGCCGTATTTGTTCTCGAAGTACTTGCCCTCAACCTCATAGTTGTTGACAACCAGTTCCTCGACGGCCTTCTGCTGCTCAGGCGTGTAGTCCACAGAGTCATCCCATTTGAACTGCAGGCCTTGAAGTGGGAACCCGTGCCGTATCATTCGTGGTATGAGCTGCTCGTTGATGATATCGCACAGCATATCACGGTCGGCATCGATAAGGTTCTCGAATACCTCCAGATGCGTTTCTGACTGACTGAGTGAGCTGCCGTCCTCGATGGTCATTGTCTGACCGATGACCAGCTTCGAAAGTTCAGAGTTGGCGCGATCCACTCGTTTGTCGTACACGTTAAAGGCATCGCCCTTTGAACTCTCCACCACCTCGATATCGGTTCCCTCCTGAAACAGTCCCCAACCCTCGGTTCCCATTTCGGCCATCATCTTTTCCATCTTGGCCAGCTCCTTATCGTCACGGGTCGTGGTGTGGGCTATGCGCATAGGCATGCCGAAGATTTCAGCGAAGGTGTCCCAAAAGGCCAACGCGTTCTTTTTGGGTATGGTCTGAGTGGCTGCCTTCAGGAATAATCCCAAGGCCTCAGGCTGTCCCACCTCCACGAGCCAGTCGCAGAATGGTGGCTGGTGGTAGTCGATGCCGGTATGCCAGTCCATACCCAATTCGGGGATGACGCGGTGATATTCAGGAATGACGTGCTTACGCTCTATGAGCCTCACGCCGTTATAGGTAAGCCTTCCGTTGATATCGGTTGTCAGGTCGCCCAACTCTATGAGCGAGTGGCCCCAATAGTTAGCATCGAGCGCATAGTGCAAGAGCTGCTTGAACCAGGGCTTTGCAAAGAACTTGGCGGCTTCCTCATTCTCTTTCTCCTTATCATCTACAAGCTTGAATGCCTTAGCCAATACAAAACCCTCGCGCTGCTGGATACAGCCCGAAAGATGCAGGTCGATATCCACGTCACGGTAGATATCATAAAGACGCTGGCGGTTGGGGTTATCAACGTTGATGGCCATCTGCCATGCGTGCCTCCAGTCACCGATATCCTTACGAGTCAGCGCGTCGGTCTGACGCTGTAACTCCACGACCATCTTTTTCAGTCGCTTGCGGTCGCCCTCCTTTGCCAGATTGAACGTACCGTATTGTGAATTCAGTACACGCCCTGATAGCGGGTTCTGCTTGTTATTTCCCTTCTTATTCATACCTTACCAATTATGCTTTAGTTTCGGCTGTGAGCTATACTTGAAAAGGAAGCCTGTAGGCTCTCCGTCTTCATCAGTGGCCAAAGGTAAGTCAGGCAAGATCTTCTCGGCCTGTACGCCCTTCAGCCAATCGAGGGCGCGTTCGTAACGTTCCTTGCGAATTTCCATACCCATTTTCTGGGGTAGCGACGCGGCCATGTGGTACAGCGCAATATCACAGGTGTACATGACCACAAGTTTATTGCGGTTCTCGCCATCGGCATTGAATATGGCCGGGCAGTCATACTTGGGCCGTAAGTAGCCCGCTATTTCCTCGATGGCCTCAGTCTCTGCATTGGCCCGGTTTTCGGTACTCACCTGAGTAACGATGCGTAGCGCACCCTCACCGATAACCACCTTGTAATCTTCGTCTGTGATGAACATAGTGCTGCTTATTTAGTTACGAACAAAGCGCGTTTCTCGATATCCTGAACCTTCACGCCTTTCCTGAACTGATGCGTGGCCACCATTTTCTTGATGTCCTGTTTAGCCACCACCACCAGTTTTCCATTAACTACTACTACGAGCTGTTTACGGCCCGTCAGCTTCTGAAGCTTAACGGCCTTTTTGACGGCGCGTTTGTAACGCCATGCGTTGTACAAGTCTTTAATCAGTTGTATCATATTACCATGTATTTTTGGGGCTCGGACGTTTGCCGAACCTCGGTGTAAACTTTTGTATGCGCGTGTTCTTTTGTAATATATAGATGGCTCCCTCGTCGGCATCCGGCGCGTCATCGTTGCCGCTCATTCCCTTTTGGAAAGCCAAAGTCTGCTCAAGTCCGGCCTGCATGTCCGGGTCATCTTTCTGCGACTCATCGTAGAACACAAAGCCACGTTCCCATAACGGACTGATTGCCTCTATACGCTGGAACTTATCGGGCTTCTTTCGTTTGTCGCCTGTGATGGGCAGTTGGTAGCCTCTAAGCTCTCCCTCAGTGGTGAAGTCATCGAGTATCATATCCTGCATGAAGGAAGCCTCCATTGCAAAGCGGATGGCAATGCCCTCTTCCTGGCTCCACTCATAGATATCATAGCACCACCTTACCATTTCAGCAAGGGAGGTCTTACGGACGAAGGCCCTCAGTTGCCAGAGGTTCGTCTTCTGCTTTCCCCATAGCTTCGCGGACTTGGTATCGTTCTTTTGGGTTCCCTTCCAAGATGGGTCGATGTAAAGGACGAATTCAGAGAACTCCTTCCACTTGGGACGCTTGGCCCAACGTATCCACTCATGCTTGAACACGTTACCCTCCACAATCGGGTTGTGCATCATCTCCTTGTTCCAAGCGCGGTAGCCGACAAACTCTTCATAAGCCCGTGCCTCTTCCTTAGTCCATTTATCCTTCCATACAGGCTCGCCCTCGTTGTCAACTGCATAGACAGTCGAAACGTGTACGCCCTTTGTGGCACAGATGTTGGCCAGTACTGAGGTCTTACTAATGAGGTTGCCCACCATGATAAAGCGGCCACGTCCTACATCAAGCGCACCGAAAAGGGCCTCTTTTACCCAATCCGTCAACTCGCCCACACGTCGCTTGTTTCGGCATAGCTCGTCATCGTCGAGGTCATCTATAACGATGTAGTCGGGACGTGCCTCGCGCTTTCTGAGACCACGTGGCGACTGCCCGCGACCGCATGCCAAGAATGAAACGCCGTTACGTGTGGTGAACTCTCCCTCCGTCCAATCGCCCAAGGTCATCTGCTCCCCAAAGTCGGCAATAATGCGCTTGTTGTACTGGAGCTCAGCTTGAATGTCGCCCAACAGTCGGTTGGCACTATCCTCAGACTTACCAACAATCACCATGAAGTTGATCAGCCGTTTGGGCTGGAATATCAACCAAAGCGGCATGAAGATGTCGAAATGCGTGGACTTGGCGTGACCGCGTGGCCATTTGAACACGGCCTTGAGATTGGGCGTGTTCTTAACCTTCTGCGCTGCCTGGTTATGGAACGGGGCATTGTGGATAATGCGGACGGGCTCACCCGTCACCTTATCGCGCAGTGTGAGGAAATGGGGGAAATAGTACTCACAGAAAGCGGCATAGTCTTTCTGGAGCCTGCGAATACGCTGCTCCTTCTGCGTCTGGCTTTCACGTGTGAGCTGTGAAGTCTCTGTAAGCGACTGTATTTGCTTACAGTGTTCCTGCCATTGCTCAAGTGCCTGTTTCCTTTCCGCTGCTGTCATGGGGCAGTGAGTTTAGAGTTCGGCACTTGGGGCCATCTTTTCCATGAGGAACTGGTTCTGGTACTTGTTGATGGCCTTGATGAGTTCGGGGGTGATTTCCGGGTCAAACTCAGCATTGTACTGGAGCCATTTGTTGAACGCCATGAATACCTCGATGGCATCTACCACGTTGGCCTTCTTATCAAGTTTCTCGACTACGGCACTCAGCTTAGACAGCTTATCGGCCAGTGAGCCAATCAGTGTCGGGTCGTTGGACTTGTTGACGTTCTCAATGAGTTGGTCAATAGTGAGCAGCAGTTTGTTCACCAGTTCCGGGCGTGTGATGTTCTTGGCGGCGCGTGCCTCCTTCCATCCTTCCTTCGTACACCAGTTCGATATGGTAACGCGTGATACGCCCAACCGTTCTGCAATTTCCTGTTGCTCCATGCCGGACATATACAGTGAACGTCCGAGCTGTTTCTTGTTTTCAAGTTCTGCTTTTGTCATTGCGATATTACTTTTTATTGCGATTTTGCAGTGCAAAATTGCATAAAAAGGGCCACACTAACAAAAAACGGTGTACTCGTTGCAGCCTTTACTGCAAGCGTTGCAGCGTTTTTTGGAGGGTCGCAGGAAAGTGCGTAATATTGCAGTCGCAAAACATAAGTAACTGATATGAGTAAACGAATAAGATTAACAAATGAAAGGGTCAACAGTTACGGCTTTCGCCTCTTGACCTCAGGTGGTGATCTGGAGCAGTACCAGAGAAACCCCGTGTTCCTGTATATGCACGAGCGCGGAAAAGTAATAGGTTATTTAAAAGACCTAAAAGTTGAAAATGATGAAGTTACTGGAGAGCCTGTCTTTGACGAGGCTACAGAACTGAGCCGTCAGTGTAAGAAACAGTTCGAGGTGGGTAGCCTTCGCATGGTGAGTGTTGGCGTTCAGCCTATAGAGGTCAGCGATGCAAAGGAGCTGCTACTTGAGGGGCAGACTCGCCCTACCGTAACAAAGTGGAAGCTGGTGGAGGTGTCCCTTGTGGATATCGGAGCCAACGACGATGCTATTGTCATGCAGGATAATGGTATGGTCATAGAATTAGGAAAAGACGGCAACTGCCTGTTGCCATTACTGAGTAATAACCCCATCAATCAAACAACAATGGATTTAAAGAAGTTAGCCCTACAGTTGGGCCTGCCTGAGACGGCAGACGAGGCAACCGTTCTCGCGAAGATTGCCGAATTGCAGAAAGAGGCCGGAGCGTCTGTAACGCTCAAGGCTGAGAATGACAAGCTGAAGCTTGCAGGTATTACAACTCTCGTGGACAAAGCCATCACCGAGAAAAAGATCACTGTCGAGAATAAGGAACACTTCCTTAACCTCGGTAAGACCATCGGTGCTGAGGAACTTGAGAAGACTCTTGCAGCCATGTCGCCCAACGTAAAGCTGAGCGGTATCATCAACCATCAGGGTGGCAGTCCAGCACAGCAGGGCTCATACACCAAGCTGAGCGAGGTTCCTGAGGCAGAGCTGCTGACAATGCGTCAGTCAGATCCCGCAACCTACAAGCGTCTGTTCAAGGCCGAGTATGGTTATGAGTGTGAAATCTAATGTCAAACCAATAAGAAAACGAACATGAAAAGATTGCTTTTTCTGATGTCGGCGGTTTTGATTAACTGCCTGTGCGGTGGCCTGATGGCCTCTGCTGCGGGGTTTAGCCCCATGTCGGGAGCTGTTGGACTGAATGTCCTTGCGGCAGTTGTTGGCAACGTTGCCCCTGCCGGTTCCCTTTGTGTCGGTGTCTATACTGAGATATGGACTGGTGAGCTCGTAAAACATCTGCGCCGTGGCCTTGAGGCTACTTGGCTCGATGGTATTCCTGACAACTCAAGCATCGTAGAGAATGACGTTATCCATTTGGTAGAGGTCGGTGTGGATCCTGACGTACTGGTTAACAATACAACTTATCCAATCCCCTTGCAGGCCCTCGACGATGCAGATATCGCCATCCAGCTTGATAAGTTCCAGACTAAGGTAACTCCTATCACAGACGATGAACTTCATGCCATCAGCTATGATAAGATGACACGTGTTAAGGAAAGTCACGGTAACTCTATCAACGATGCCAAGTTTGCCAAGGCCGCTCACGCCATGTGTGCTGCCAGCAACGGTGCTAAGACTCCTGTTTTGAAGACTACCGGCTCACGCGATCCTGAGACTGGACGTATCAAGCTCGTACCAAACGACCTTATCCGTATGAAGAAAGCTATGGATAAGCTGGGTGTTCCTACTATTGGCCGTCGCCTGGTATTGTGCAGTGATCACATTAACGACTTGCTGGAGGTAGACCAGAAGTTCAAGGAGCAGTACAATATCAACCGCAACGATGGTACTGTTGGCCGTCTGTATGGCTTCGATATCTATGAGTTTGCCAACAACCCGCTCTACACTACGGCTGGCACAAAGAAGGCTCTGGGTGCAACCGCAAGCACGGGTGAGTTCCAGTGCTCGTTCGCGTTCTATGTTCAGCGCGTGTTCAAGGCTACCGGCTCGACCAAGATGTACTACAGCGAGGCGGGCACGGATCCAGAATACCAGCGTAACAAGATCAACTTCCGTCACTACTTCATCTGCATGCCTAAGAAGGCCGATGCTGGCGTAGTCATCTACTCTGACTATGACGCTCAGGGTGCTCCCACCATCACAGGTGATGACGCTATCAGCGTGAAGGCTTCTGGAGGTTCTAACAACCGTACCTATGCCACCTCAAACGGTGCAGACATTACGGCTGTAAGTGATTCGGAGTGGCTGACTGTAGCAGTAACTGGTAAAAAGGTGACCTTCACCAGTGAGGCATACGCCTACGACGCTGAGGGCGAGGCAACCCGTACCGCTACCGTGACTATCGGTATCAAGGATACAGAGGTTACCAAGATCGTGACTGTAACACAGCCAATGGCTGAAGCATAAAGGAAACGTAGGCTATGGCAAACAAGCTGCAATATCTGGTAATCCACTGCACAGACACACCTGCTGGCCGTGAAGTGACATCGGATGACATCCGTCACTGGCACACTGACCCTGTGTCGAAGGGTGGTCGTGGCTGGAAGCAAGTGGGTTACACAGATATGTTCCACCTCGACGGCAGAAGGGAGCGTCTTGTTAGGAATAACGAGGATGCCTATGTGGACGGTTGGGAAATTACCAACGGCGTAGCTGGCTACAACAGCGTGAGCCGTCACATCGTCTATGTCGGAGGCTGTGCAGCTAATGACCATAAGCGCAAGATAGACACGCGCACGGAAGCTCAGCGCAGAGCCATGAAGGAATATGTGCTGAACTTCCACAAGCGTTTCCCCTCTGTTAAGATTGTGGGACACAACCAACTGGCAGCTAAGGATTGCCCGTGTTTCAATGTTCCCGCATGGTTGAAGGAAATAGGAATAAATCAAAAGTAACGAACAATGGCAGACATCATTCTACAGTTCCTTACATGGGCCATCCCATCGGGCGGCATTGGTGCAGCCATTGCCTGGTTCTTTAATCGCAGGGCTCACAATGCCGAAACAGCCAAGGTCGTACACGACACCTACAAACAGATGTATGAGGACGTGAGCAAGCTGCTGATTGAGACCAGGGAAAAGTACGAAGAAACCTATGAGAAAGTTGAAGAACTCAGTCAAGAGTACGCTCGCACACGGACTGCGCTTAACCGCCTCAGCCGTGCCGTCGAAGCTATTCAGCTTTGCCCTTATCGCAGTGAGTGCCCTGTGCGTGGTGAGCTGCAAAAGTCAGGCGACGACACCGCAAGCGTCCTACGTACCTCCACCCGTGGCAATTCCAACGCTCACACCCGTAGCGGTGGACGGCGACAGCGCAATGCTGGAGGCCAAGCTTCGCGCGGATTCAAGCGGAAGGGTGACACTGGATCTGCTTCGTCAGGAAACCTCGAAACGGATGAGCCTGCAGGCGGAGATCGACTCTCTGGGCAACCTGAAGGTGAAGGCCAAACGGAAACCTGACACCGTCTATGTCAAAGGAAAGGACTCCTTGATATACGTTCCGGTTCCCGGCCCTGAAAGGGAAGTGGAAAAGGCTGTCGAGGTTAATGTCCTGAACAAATGGCAGAAGGCTATGGTATGGCTTGGCTCAGCAGCTCTGCTGATAGTGGCAGCCCTCGGACTCCCGAAGCTCTTAAAACTGATTTTAAAACTCTTAAAACGCTATTAAAATGGCAAAGGATAAGGAAAAGAACGAGGCCCCTGCCAGTCAGGAGCCTAAGAAGGAAGAACCGGCATTCCTTGAGCAGTACCGCAAGTGCTACCCGACGAATAAGAAGTTCTACGTGACTTCCGACAATCTGGTATTCCTTGAGAGTGAATTCAAAAAGGCCGCAGCACACCAGGCAACGCTGGGCAGCGGTGAGTTAATAACCTATTAAACAACAACAACATGTTACCCAACGTAAAAATCATTCTTGGAAACGGAAACGTCGGCTCAGTGAGCCTTTCCGATGATGGTGTTGCCGCTCTGCTTCTGACTGGTGCGGCAGTGGAAAACAAGTTTGCGCTCAACACTCACTATGTGCTGAGTGGCACAAGCGGTCTTGCCACTCTTGGCATCACTGAGGCAAACAACCCTCTTATCTGGAAGGATGTTAACGCCTTCTACACAGAAGCCGGTGACGGCGCAGAGCTTCACATTCTGGCCGTGTCTGAGGCAACCACTCTGACACAGATGGTGGCAGCTGCTGCTGACAGCCCCATCCACAAGCTTCTCGATCCCGCAGCCGGTCGCATCCGTCTGGTAGGTCTGAACCGTACACTCCCCGCTAACTACGAGGCCACTATGAACGGCAGTGTTGACGGTGACGTACAGACCGCCGTAGCTGCTGCTCAGGCTATCGCTGAGAGCTATCTGGGCAAGATTGCCCCTGTTTGTATTATGGTTCCTGCCATGAAGTGGAGTGGCAGCATGACCAACATCTACCAGCCTCGTGAGGGCTCGCAGAATATGGTCAGCGTTATACTCGCTTCTGACGGTAAGGTTGGCACAACTCAGAGTGCCGCTATGGGTATGATTCTCGGTCGTGCCGCTAAGGTTCCTGTGAACGTAAGCATTGGCCGCGTTAAGGATGGAGCTATCTGTGCTTCTGGTGCTGGCTTCCTGATGGATGGCACAACTCCTGAGAGCCACTATGCAGACTGGAACGCTCTGCATGATGCAGGCTACATCTTCTTCCGTACCTATATCGGAAAGGGTGGCTACTATCTGAACGATGACGCAACCGCAACGGCCACCACAGATGACTACTGCCGTCTGTGCCTGACACGTGTTATCCAGAAGGCAGTTGTAATCTGTTACAAGTGCTACATCGATGAAATTCTGGACAACATCGACGTTGACCCTGAGACGGGCAAGATCCCGACTGCTATGGCCAAGTACTACGAGTCACTGCTGGCCAAGAACATCAACAGTGGTATGGAGGGTGAGATGAGCGGCTTCAACGCAAGCATCGATCCTGATCAAGACCTTATCACTACCGGCAAGATGGACGTGGTGGCCCGCATCACTCCGACTGCCCTGCTCCGTGAGATTGAGGTGAACCTTGCATTTACTAACCCTAACGCATAAGAACAATGAGAGACTTTAATTCAAAGGAATATGCCTGGATCGATGTTACCGTCGTAGTTCTGGGCGTGGAGATCAAGACCATTCGTGCCGTTGAGTACAAGTCAAAGCGTGCTACAGAGGCCCTCTATGCTGCTGGCAAGTGGGCGCGTGGCATCCAGAGAGGCCG
>Ga0256404_1012641_pt1 | contig 10930 bp, 5 predicted proteins | sample RumenRJG_01DNA_FD_185990 | JGI IMG/M metagenome (GOLD analysis project Ga0256404, IMG submission 185990) | Bovine rumen microbial communities from Lethbridge, Alberta, Canada - RJG_01 | ecosystem: Host-associated > Mammals > Digestive system > Stomach > Rumen | place: Canada: Alberta | collected...
TGTAACCTTTGACTATAGCCGTACAAAGGTACAAAATTGAAAAGTACACGTAAAGTTTACGCCTGTAAAAGTCTGATATAATGCCAATTTAAGCGAATGTTAAAGGATTTAAGTGGACACTAGTGTTATTTAAAATAAAACAGAACTCAATGAAAAGAAAACCCTATGTAGCACCATTTTCCGAGAAGATGATGCTAGAGTTGTACTCATTAATGGTACAAAGTATCCCCGAGGACAATAATGCTGATGCGAAACAAAATGATTTTAACTTTGATGAAGAGGAGAGTTCCTCAGGTTTATGGGATAGAAATTATTTTAAATAAGCAAACATCAAAACTTCAGGCTCTTTATGATAACGCCTGAACCATTAAGCTATTTTAAAACATCAGAAAAACAAATTTAAATTACATGTATAGAAAATTATCTAAATTCATTTTATGTGTCTTCGCCCTGGCATTATCGGTGCCGAATGCGAATGCGCAGACAAAGCTTTTCACGAATACGCCTGGCAGTAACCCTGCTGTATACTGGCGTATACCTTCCATCGTGAGACTTAACAACGGTTCGTTGTGGGCCTTTACCGACAAACGCTATTATGCAGCCACTGACCTTGGTAATGGGGCAGATAACCCACACAAGATTGATATCTACGGATGCAAATCTTCTAACAATGGAGCTAGTTGGTATAACAGTGCTGTAGTCTTGGAAAGTAATACGAACGTGAGCGATGACAAAGAGTATTTGTATGCCTTTGGAGACGCTGCGACCGTTGTTGATCGCGAGAGTGGCAATGTCCTGATGATGACAGCTTCAGGCAAACGGGGAGTCGGATCTTCAGTTGCAGGCCGTCCTTATGTGGTCCGTTCCATATTTGATGGCAGCGCTTGGGCTACACCTACAAATGTGTCGGATCAGTTCTATGGACCGAACAACGCTTATGGCACTCATCTCTTTGTCACTAGCGGACGAATCATCCAAAGCACTATCTATAAGAAAGATAAGTATTATCGCCTATATGCTGGCGTGTGCCTTTACAGCAAGAATGCCAGCTACGTAGTCTATTCAGACGACTTTGGCGTGACATGGCACTATTTGGGTGGCGACCAGAAAATACCTGTACCTGATGGCGATGAATGCAAGGTAGAGGAACTTCCCAATGGAGACATTCTTCTACAAACACGCAGACGTGCTGGCGGTACCGGACGCTATTTTAATGTATTCTCTTTCTCAGACTTGGCTAAGGGAGAAGGAAGCTGGCAAGCTTCTGCTGTGACTTCGGGTGCGTCAGATGTGTTTGGCCAGACGTATGCCTCGGCTTGTAACGCTGAGATGATGTTGGTTCCAGCCAAGAGGGCTTCCGACAAGAAGCAGACATACGTGCTTCTGCTCTCTGCCCCTGCTTCAAGCGACCGTTCTAAGATATGTATTTATTGGAAAGAGCTTCCATCTCTCTATTCTAATCCTTCCAGTTATAAAGACGGATGGAGCAAATATGCTTGTAATAATTCGTTTAGTGCCTACACCACAATGATTCTTGACCAAACAGGCAACATTGCATTGTTGGCTGAAGGCAGTGGCATCTGGTTTCAGAGTCTTTCTTTGGCTACTATTACCAGCAACAAATTCTCTTACTGTCCCAGCGCATCGGGCACATACCACACTACTTCGGAGCCTAATTTTGAGCATAGCGTATGGGGCCTCGTGAAGCCTTCGCTGTCGGTTTATGGTGGAGTATTTACAGAAAATCAGACAGTCACCCTCACAGCCCCTGAGGGAACGAAGATTTATTATACCCTTGATGGCTCTGAACCTAAAGTGCCAGCAAACGCCAATACAGGCTCTCAAACGGTTGCTCCCCTCCGAGCAGAAACGACGACAGGCACCCAACTATACACAGCCCCCATCACTGTCTCAGAAGGAGTCACAACTCTCAAGGCCCTTGCTGTGGACAACAATGGAAATATCAGCCAGACTCTGACGACCACCTATCGTGTTGCTACAAAGACGGATGATAACACGGTAGATAATACTGATAAGAGTAAGGCAGGCACGACTATCTCGCTGGACCACGGTTCTAGTACGGCCCTTTACACACATAATGGAAGAAATTATACCTATTTTGCCTTCTTGCGCCATAACAGTACGCATATCCAGTTGATGGCTTCAACAGATGCTCTGCTCAAACCTGATCAGCAACTCTTTAAAAATTTCCAAAATAATCTACAATGGACTGGCGATGATAAAAATGGCTATAAATTGCAATTGTATAATGGAAGGGATGATAATTATAAAATTACACGGTATGGTCACTATGCCATCTTAGCCCCCAAGGGCTACCGCTTCCTTCGCTATGAGATTGTAATGTCTTCTACCAGTGAGAATAATGCAAAATTGGAAGAGTACACCTACCAGAGCGGCAGCAACTCGGAAATTGTTGTTGTCAATTCTGAAACTGCATCTTCCAGCAATGACGTGACCCTGGAAAGAACCTTGACGCAGCCCACCAATGTACTTTATTTCCGTCAGGATGGTATTAATGCAAACGACCAGAAGCCTATTGAAGTGAAGTCTATTAAACTGACTTATGTTGTCGACGACGCCATAGACGCACAGTTGCCCAACGAAAATGGAACACAGGTTCACTCTGGCTTCGTAGACTTCGGTCCGGCATCATCAATTGGTTCAAATAATAACTACGGTTTCGACAATGAGGCGCCTTCTGACCTTGAGACCGTGAACGTGAAAATGACTGATGGCACGTCTCCTCAGACAACAACTGTGGACGGTACCAACTATTTTATGGCAACTGCTAATGGAGATTACTATTTGGAGGCTCCCACCAAGTTCCGTATCGTTGGTGCTACAGCAAACTTCAAGCGCGCTGCAGCCATCAGTGCTGAGAAGTATGCTCCTTCTACGTCATCAAATAATGTTAAAATCATCTTTCAAGCCAACGACAAAACACAGAACTATTTAAAAATAGATGAATCTGGTAGTGCTGTTAATACGACAAGCAAAGATGAAGCTACAATATTCACATTGGCCTATAATACAGGAAGTGGCGAGAATCATTATAGCCTACAGATGAATGATGGTAAGTATCTTACCATTAAAGATAATAACTCAAAGATAGGCACAACAACTGATCAGGCTTTATGGGCATGGGATGGTAAAGGCCTGAAAAGTAATGCTTCTGGGAATTATATATATCTTGGGAATAATCAGGATGGAAAATATACTTGGGATCCAAGGTATAAGCAAGATTTCATCCCTCATATTCATGAAATACTTCCTGCAAGCAACTTCACGGCTACCGTTTATAACCCCGAGAATACAGGTGTTGCTAACGATGGTGTCAAGTCGCTGGATGAGTCCAAAGCTTCATCTTCTGTAGAAGTGAGCAATTTGAACAACGATGCCGTACATATCAATTTGAGCGACATTACAAGTGGCAGCGTAGCTCTATTTAACGTGACACTTAAGATGATAGCCCTCAATCCCGAGGTGGCAACAATCGAGGCTGCAGCTATTGTAGATGGAAAGGATGACGCGATAGGCAACTCGCCTGTTACTTCCTATAACTATGTCTTCAACAACGGAAATACCATTAATGTCCCAGTGGTTTCAGGCACAACAAGTGCAACCATGGTGTTCCGTAATGCTAAGAATGATGAGTTGACAAATTGGTACACTACGGGTTACAATGAAAACAATCTTAGTGTGAAGGGTGGCTACTCTAATGTTTATCTCATTGGCAGCGCAGCTGATGATACTAAGGGATTGGCTCTAAGTTCGCCCTGCCCAAAAGCCCGTACAGCGGTGGATAAGGCTGCTACGACCCAGATTCTTGCTACCAACATCAAGGATGTAGCCGATCCAAACAATACTGACGTCACCATTCTTCAGGATAACTCCGTCAGTGCTTCAGAGGCTGGTTATAACACAGTTACGATGAATGTAGGGGACACGGATGATCCCGTTACCTATTATCTCTACTCTGCAGATAAGCCCACCAACGAGATTATGCCTGCCTCTATAGCTCAGGGTAAGCATATCGATTTTCGCTTCTATTCTATCAAAGTGAAGCCCGTTGTTGCTGAGACGCCAAAGATTGATATTGTGCCTATTTATACTTCTACGATGAAGGGACAGCAACATAAGAATACAGCCATTGGCATCGATGCTAATGGCCTTGATACTGACCATACTTATGTAGGAGTCAAGGTGACGGCACAGAAAGATGCTTCAGCTACAATCGCATATAATGCCCTTACGGCGGAAGCTATTTACACAGAATTGATAAAGGAGATGAAGAAAAGAACTGACCTGTATAGCACTGAAGATCCTCTTCGCACTGTGCTCTATGTGGATATGAGCGATTTGGCTACCGTTACAACAGGTTCTGCTGCTACAATGCAGAACTATGCCAGTGAAACGGCCGACAACTGTCTCTTCTTCATGCCTAAAGGCTTTGCTGCCACGAATTTGACCAATGTGATTGCTAAGCAGGATGATGGCACTTCTTATCGAGCCATCGGAGATGTGAGAGTCTACGACCAGCAGCCATTCTTCTCTCCCTACTCTTTCAATACAGGAACTTTCAAGGCCATCTATGAGCGCGAGGGAACGGCAAACGGTGCAAATACAAAGGCTCTCGTTAGAAACATGGCAGCTGTGTTGCCTTTCTCTATCAAACTAGACGCAAGCGGCCATCCCTATCTTAATGGTAGTGTTGAGGCATCGGACTACATTACTTTCCGCAATATTACCGGCTCGGGCGAGCTTACCGGTGTTAAGAAAGACAGCAATGGTCAACCTTTGACTTACGCTGTAGTGGCAACGCCAGTATCATCATTGATAGCTTCTGCAAATAATCCTTACTATGTGACTGTAGCTGAGGATCATGATGCAGGCTTCACTTTCAATATTCCCGGTGCAGATTTCGCTAGCAGTGGCACTGTTACCAGCACGGATGATGTTACGACGGTTTCAGCAGACGATCTTCAAATTGTGAATGGAAGTTGGACTGGTCATGGAACATACAGTGGGGTCGCACCTACGAAAGCAGATGGCCTCTGGTACTTCTCCAAAGATCTCTTCTGGAATTCTGGTCTCTTATCCAGCGCTTATACTAATGTCAATGTTCGTCCTTTCCGTGCCTACTACAATGGCCCCACTTCGAACGCGTCCAAGGCAGCTGTGGTATATGACGATTCTGAGGTTGTCTCCACTGGTATCAATGATATCAATATGGCTGCCTCCAACACAGGCAAGGTTTACAGCCTCGACGGTCGCTACGTGGGCAACAGCCTTGAGAATCTTGCTCCCGGCATCTACATCCAGAACGGGCGTAAGGTCGTGAGAAAGTAAGGACTTTCCGCCTAACTCTTAGATAATAAATCCCCGCTGATGATTCTTTTATGGGTCGCTGGCGGGGATTTGTTTCTTTCTACGATTTTAGGTTGTTCTTTTTACCATAGAAGCCCATGAACTATCGGTCAACAACCGCTGGTTCATGGGCTTTTGCTTTGGTACATTACGATTAGTCCTCTGTTACAGAACCACCCCCAGCCGATTCCTAAAGGTTTTATACGTTTTTATGGTGAATAATTGTCTTTTCCTGCTTTTTTTATTAATTTTGCGGAAAACAAAAGTGAATGCAATGGTACGCTATCCGGTAGGCATACAAACCTTTAGTGAAGTCCGCAAGTTGAACTGTCTCTATGTGGACAAGACGCGCTACGTCTATGATTTGGCCCATAGCATGAAGTATGTCTTCCTCTCGCGTCCGCGCCGTTTTGGAAAGTCGTTGCTTGTGAGCACTTTCTCGGCCTACTTCCGCGGTCAGCGTGAGCTCTTCACGGGGCTGGAAATTGTGAAGTTGGAACAGGAATGGATGCAATATCCTGTGTTGCACTTCAGTCTGGCTTCGGCAAAGCGCGGAACGGTGGAGGACTTGAATGCCCAGCTCCTGCTTCAGATGGAGTGGGCCGCGCAGGAGTATCAGGTAGATACGCCTCAGGGCGACGTAACGGTGGGGCTTCAGAGTATTGTGAAGAACCTTTATCAGAAGACGGGCAAGCAGGTCGTCGTACTGATAGACGAGTATGACGCGCCCTTGCTCACTGTGCTGCACGATGCTGACCGTCTTGAGCCGATGCGCACGGCGATGCAATCTTTCTATTCTCCACTGAAGGACCTTGATCCTTATCTGCGTTTTGTCTTTATCACCGGTATTACGAAATTCTCACAGGTGAGCATCTTCTCGCAGCTCAACAACCTGAGCAATATCACTATGGAGCCCAAGTATTCAACGATTGTCGGCTTCACCCAAGAGGAACTGGAGCGTGACTTTAAAGAGGGCATAGAAGGTATTGCTCAGAACAATGGCCTTACCTACAACGAAGCCTTAGAGCGACTGAAGATGCTCTACGACGGATACCATTTCTCTCGTAGATCGGAAGGGGTGTATAACCCGTTCAGTGTGTTGCGCGCCATGAACTCGCAGGAACTGGACAACTTTTGGTTTGAGACAGGGACGCCCTCTTATCTCATCAAAATGCTGCAGGTGCATCAAACTCCCCTATCCGAATTGGAGGACTGCAAGGCCTTCGCTTCCGATTTCGACGCACCCACGGAGGCTATGGTGAGCGCTTTGCCCTTGCTCTATCAGTGCGGCTACCTCACCATTAAGGACTACAATCCCTACAGCACGGAATACACGCTGGGCTTCCCCAATACTGAAGTTAAGGTGGGCCTGTTGCAGTCGCTCATTCCTTATTATGTCAGCCGCGACAGCATCAAAACTAGTAATGCCATGGGTAATATGTGGCTTGCCTTGATGAAGGATGACCTCGACGGCATGCTGTCTACGGCTCGCAGTTTCTTTGCCTCCATTCCCTACCAGGAAGGCACGCTAAAGAATGCGCCTGCAAGCGAGGGCCATTTCACGGCAATGCTCTACGTGATGTTCTCGTTGTTCTCCAACTTCTGTTACTCTCAGGTGAGGACGGCTGAGGGCAGAATGGATATTCTTCTGAAGACCAAAACTTCGATCTATGTGATGGAACTGAAGATGGATGGTTCTGTAGATGACGCACTGGCTCAGATAGACAGCAATAACTATCTCATTCCTTATCAAACAGACGGGCGCCGTCTCGTGAAGGTTGGCATCAACTTCAGCATCAAGGAAAGAACCATCACGGCGTGGAAAAGAGTAGATTGCAGATCAGCTTCTTGCCCTGCCATCTAATATTGACATCGTGCATCCTGTTTGCCATCTAATGTTCGCACCGCTCGATCTGCGGGCGCGCCCTTGTCTTGGGATGTACAATCGGGGGACATCCACTCGCTTCGCTCGTGTATGCGCCCCCGGTTACTGAGGTATGGCCTTCCAGACCAGTAGTTACCTGGATCTTTATTCCGCGAATCGGAGCGCTATAAAGACAAAGTTCGGGCTAGAGATAATTATACGTTATTCAGCGAAGCGGAGCGTTAATGATAAATGGTGTTATTGGAGCTCTAACTATCACCAAAACCCAGAGGAAATATCCCGTGTGCGGAAAATAATCCACAATAAAAGCGTCGACTTTCAAGAATTTATCTTATATTTGCGGTGTGAACGGTTAACACCGCAACCTATTTAGTACTCTCAAAAACTGGAAGCCTTATGATGGACCGATTGATTGATACTTTAAACTCTGAGCAATGCAACCTTGTGGTGCTTCACGACGGAAAGATGAACACTTTTGAAGGCGTCGGCGTGCGCACCTTATATCACTTGCAACAAGAAGAACCCGAACTTCTCTATCACTCCAAAGTTGCCGCAAAGGCTGTGGGCCGCACCGCTGCGAAGATGATGACGCAGTGCGACGTCGACGAGGTGTATGCCGACGTCATCAGCGACTATGCCTTTGACACCCTCTCGGATGCCGGCGTGCGCGTGAGATATGGCTCTAAGGTAGACCATGCCCGCTTCTTGAAAATCTGGGAAGAAATGGGCGAGGAAAAGAACTGAGCCCTGTCGGCCATCGTGCTGTTGTGGCTATTATTCGTGTGATGCTTACTACATTAGCGGATTTTTTTGTATTTTTGCATCCGGAAATACAAAACTATCATCATGGAACATAAGAAATTCAAGCGCACCACAGTGACGGCGGCTCTTCCCTACGCCAACGGTGGTGTGCACATTGGTCATATGGCCGGCGTGTATGTGCCAGCCGACATCTACGCCCGCTATCTCCGTCTGAAGGGCGAGGACGTGGTCTTCATCGGCGGTAGCGATGAGCACGGAGTGCCCATCACCATACGTGCCAAGAAGGAAGGCTGTACGCCGCAGGACGTCTGCGACCGCTACCACAAACTCATCAAGGACAGCTTTGAGGAGTTTGGCATCTCCTTTGATATCTACAGCCGTACCACCTCCAAAATACACAACAAATTTGCCTCCGACTTCTTCCGCAAACTTTACGACGAAGGTAAACTCATCGAGAAGGAGACCGAACAGTATTACGACGAGGAAGCCCACCAGTTCCTTGCCGACCGATATATCATGGGCCAATGTCCCCACTGCGGCAACCCCAACGCCTATGGCGACCAGTGCGAAAAGTGCGGTAGCGATCTCTCTCCGATGGAACTCATCAACCCGCACTCCACCATCAGCGGCTCCAAACCCGTGATCCGCAAGACCAAGAACTGGTATCTGCCGCTCAACGAATACCAGGAGTGGCTCAAGAAGTGGATCTTGGAGGAGCATAAGGAGTGGCGTCCCAACGTCTACGGCCAGTGCAAGAGCTGGCTCGACATGGACTTGCAACCCCGTGCCATGACTCGTGACCTCGACTGGGGAATCCCCGTGCCCGTGGAGGGCGCTGAGGGCAAGGTGCTCTATGTGTGGTTCGATGCCCCCATTGGATATATCAGCAACACCAAGGAACTCTGCGATGCTCATCCCGAACGCTGGGGATCGTGGGAAAAGTGGTGGAAAGATCCCGAGACACGCCTCGTGCATTTCATCGGCAAGGACAACATCGTGTTCCACTGCATCATCTTCCCCACCATGCTCAAGGCTCACGGTGGCTATATCCTGCCCGACAACGTGCCGGCCAACGAGTTCCTGAATCTGGAAAACGACAAGATCTCCACCTCGCGCAACTGGGCCGTGTGGCTCCACGAATATCTGCGCGACTTCCCCGGCAAGCAGGACGTGCTGCGCTATGTGCTCACTGCCAATGCCCCGGAGACCAAGGACAACAACTTCACATGGAAGGACTTCCAGGAGCGCAACAACTCTGAGCTCGTGGCTATCTATGGCAACTTCGTCAACCGCGCCCTGCAGCTCACCAAGAAATATTGGAACGGTGTGGTGCCGGCCTGCGGCGAGATGCTCGATGTGGACCGGAAAGCTGTGGACGAGTTTATCGATGTGAAGGACAAGATGGAGGAACTGCTCGACAACTTCAAGTTCCGCGAGGCACAGAAAGAAGCCATGAACCTGGCCCGCATCGGCAACAAATATATCACCGAGTGTGAGCCGTGGAAGGTCTGGAAGACCGATCCCAAGCGCGTGGAGACCATCCTCTACCTGTCGTTGCAGCTCGTGGCCAACCTCTCGATAGCCTTTGAGCCGTTCCTGCCCTTCTCGAGCAAGGACCTCAGGTCGATGATTGGACTGGACGAGTTCAAGTGGTCGGAACTGGGCAGCACAACCCTGCTCCAGCCCGGAAAGCAGCTCGGTGAGCCGCATCTGCTCTTCGAGAAGATTGAAGACGACGTCATCCAGAAACAGCTCGACAAGCTGGCTGCCACGAAGAAGGCCAACGAGGCCGCTGCAGCCGCCGCACAGTACAAGGCAAAGGACGTGAAGCCTACGGTGGAATTCGGCGACTTTGAGAAGCTCGATATCCGCGTGGGACATATCAAGGACTGCAAGCCCGTGAAGAAGAGCAACAAGCTGTTGCAGTTCACCATCGACGACGGCTCAGGCACCGACCGCACCATCCTCAGCGGCATCGCCAAGATGTACAAGCCCGAGGACCTCATCGGTAAGGATGTGCTCTTCATCGCCAACCTCGCGCCCCGCAAGATGATGGGCATTGAGAGCCAGGGCATGATTCTGAGTGCCGAGAACTTCGATGGATCGCTCAGCGTCACCACAACGCTCGGTCAGGTGAAGCCCGGCAGTCAGGTGGGTTGATACCAGTACGGCCGCTTCGTCTGCAGAGCAGGTGGGGCGGCCGTATTGCCTTTCTTTTAGTTTGTAACCCTTCAATTTTCAGCAGATGAAACAGTATCCTATCGGCATACAAGACTTTGCGAGCATCATCAACGACGGTTTCGTCTATGTGGACAAGACCGCCCTCGTTTATCAGTTGGTATCAACCAAGGGCGTTTATTTCCTTAGCCGGCCACGCCGCTTCGGCAAGTCGCTGCTCGTCTCTACCATCAAATATTATTTTGAGGGCCGCAAGGACTTGTTCAAGGGACTGAAGATGGAACAGTTGGAGCACGAGTGGGAGCAGTATCCTGTGTTTGAAATCGACTTCAACAGTAAGGATTATTCGAGAGTTAATGCCCTGGAGGCAACGCTTGAAAGCAGTGTGGCCAATTGGGAAACTGAATATGGTTACAATCCCAACAATACGATTTTGGGCGATCGTTTCGCCTATGTGCTTCATCAGGCCCATTTAAAGACAGGTAAGCGCTGCGTAGTGCTTATCGATGAATACGACAAGCCTTTGCTCGACGTGATGGATACCGGACTGAAAACTGTGGTCGATGGCAACGAGATGACGCTGGAGGAGAAGAACCGTAATATATTGAAGGGCTTCTATTCCACGTTTAAGGCAGCCGATGCCGACCTGCGCTTCGTCTTCCTTACGGGTGTGACAAAGTTCGCACAGGTGAGCGTGTTCTCGGGATTCAACAATGC
>Ga0256404_1012642_pt1 | contig 10929 bp, 11 predicted proteins | sample RumenRJG_01DNA_FD_185990 | JGI IMG/M metagenome (GOLD analysis project Ga0256404, IMG submission 185990) | Bovine rumen microbial communities from Lethbridge, Alberta, Canada - RJG_01 | ecosystem: Host-associated > Mammals > Digestive system > Stomach > Rumen | place: Canada: Alberta | collected...
GTGTGGTTATCCACAAAAGTGTGGCATTACCCACCAGTTTTGATCAATGAAATCCAGTATGGCTGGATTTCGACCTTGTTTTGTTCAGGATTGCTCACTCGCGGAGCGAGTTTCGCAATTACCTAAATGCTTTTCTTTGTGTAAACGTTTCCTTTTTACAGGTACCTCCGCATCTCATCGAGCGACTCGTAAATGCAGGTCGGCTCGACGTCGGATTCGCTGACTGTCTGCATGGTCGCTTCTCCGGTCAGGACCAGGAACCCCTTCGCTCCGTTCTTAACGCCGGTAGCGACATCCGTGTAGAGGCGGTCGCCCACGAACGCCATTTCCTCAGCCTTATAACCGGTGATCTTCGAAATCATCTCGACGGTCTCCTTCCAGGGCTTCCCGAGATAGCGGGGCTGCACGCAGGTCGAGATGTCGATCAAGAGGGCGATGCGGGAGAATGCGGACAGCATGGTGCTGCTCATGGACCACTCCAAGATGGGCGAGATCAATTATTACCAGGTATTTGAGGTCCCGGAGATCGACATCCTGATCACGGATGCGCAGCTGCCGGAAAATCTGGCGGAAGTGTGCGATAAGAAGGGGGTCGAGGTGATCATTGTGTGAGGGACGGCACGCGACCTCCGGGGTCAAATGACCTCTACTGAGGTCAAATGACCCGGCGGTAAAGGTTTTCACCTGCAGATGATTCCATACACTCCTGTCAGCGCCAGCACGACCGAAATGACCATCGCCATCAAAGCAACACCGAACAGCTGTAAGAACAGCTTATCCTGCGGATACCGCTCCGCCGCCGTCGCGTCCTGGCCCACTGCTGCCATGACCAGCGCACCTGCCGTGGAAATGGGGCTGAAGCCGGTCACTGTTCCGCCGATGACGACTGTAGCGACCAGTTCCAGCGCATTAGCGCCAACACCGGAAGCAACAGCGCCGGAGATCGGCACCAGCGTCGGGAACACGACACCCAGACCCGATGAGAAAAAGGACATGAATCCTGCAAAGGCAACCATGATCGCGGACGCTGTGCGCGCTCCCATTACATTGCTCAGGGAGTTCGCCATGATATCGAGTCCGCCTGAGATCGACACGATGTTCATCAGGATGCCGACACCAATGACAAGCAGGATCGTATTCCACGGAATAGACCTGATCGCACTCTTTTCATCCGCACAGCCCAGTACCATCAGCACGGTCCCGACGAGGAAGGAAGTGAGGCCGACGTTCCAGTTCCGGAACGCGACGCACACGATCATAATGGCAAGGCCGGCTATGGAGATCCAGTTGACAGCCGTAAACGGCTCATTTTCTGTTTTCGTCTCCTGTACTGTCACTTCTTCCAGCTTCCAGCCCTTAAAGATCACGAACGAACCCGCGATCATGAGCAGCTCTGTGATGAGAAGGCAGATCAGGATCGGAATCGTCGTGCCTGCGATCCCCTGCTCGTCCATAAGGCCTTGTACGACCACCGCTTCAGGCGTAATCGGTGACATCCTTGCGCTCTGGACGCCCATCTGTCCTACGAGCGAGAGCAGGATCGGGTTCAGCCCGGAGGAAAGCGCGACCGGCACCGCCAGGATCGGGATGATCGCCAGAGTCGGGATCGCGCCCGGACCTACGCCGCTCAGCACCGCACCGGTGATAAATACCATGACAAAGATCATCCATTTCCTGCTGCCCGCCAGATGCACGAGCTTTCCGGCGAACTTCTGCAGCGTCCCGTTACTGTTGATAATGCCGAACAGATACGTAACGCCGATCATCGACATCGCCAGTGAACCGGAGAAACCCGCGATGATATCCTTCCCGCTGATCCCGTATATGATACCGATCAGGAACGCGAGCGAAATTGCGATAATTCCCACATTTGCTTTTCTGAAATATCCGATGACGATTGCGACTACCAGCGCGATCAGTGATGCAGCCCCCATATTCATATTCGTTCTCCTTTCGAATTTCCTGTCAATCTGTCAAAATACTGTCTTCTCAGCTGTGTGCTTATCTCGGTCTCTCATCAAAAATAATGCATGTCGGGCTTCCGCAAGGGATCACATTCCCGGTCGGGACCAACTTCCCGTTCTCTGCATCCCATTCGAAATCAACGATCTCGTCGCTATCTTCACCTGCTACATAGCAGTGTCCGTCAGGCCCGAATGCGAAAAATCTCGGTGTCCTGCACAGGCAGGGTACGATATCGTGGATCCTGAGATAACCTGTATTCGGCTCGATCGTATAGATCGCCATGGTGTCGGTATACCGGTTGGAAGCGAGAACGAACCGTCCGCTCGGATCGATCATCACCTCGCTCGCGTCAGAATAGCGGGTCTCTGTATCGGGCAGTGTCGTCAGTTCCTGCATCGGCCGGATCGACCCGTCTTTTTCATCGAAGCGGAAGTAGATCACCTTGTTTCCCTTCTCTTCGACCATATAGAGCCATCGGTTGTTCGCGTGCATCGCCACATGCCTCGGTTCATCCCAGGTCCTTGCATAGAACCTGCCTGTCTCTGTAAATCTCCCGCTTGCCGCGTCATATCGGAGCGCCCTCATCTGCCCGTAGCCGTTGCCGCGTCCCTGTGCGCAGGAGATCATGTACTGCATCGTGTGGTCCCAGTAGCACTGGTGCACTGTGGAGACTTTGCCTTCTTCTTTCCCTTCATAGGTATATCGGGCGATGATCTCTCCGAGTGAACCGTCTTCAGCCCTTCTGACGGTGTATAGCGTGCCGCCCTGCAGCGTCGCCACGATGACGTTCCGATTGTCCTTGTCGACCGTAATGTCGACCGGGTTGCGGCCGCCGAGATCGATCGTATTGATGTGCTCCAGCGTCCCATTCTCAAGGATCCGGAAACTGCTCGCTTTTGTAATGTCGCCGTGCGTCGAGTATAGGTACTCTCTGTTCCGGTCAAAACACAGATACGACGGATTCTCTTCCACAGCGAGGCACTGTTCTTCATGCCACTTTCCATTTTTCTCTGCACGGAAAGTAAGGATTCCTTCGCCTCGCGCATTTCGCTCTTTTGTTGTCCTGCATCCTACATATACGATCATCTCGGCACCTCCAGACTCGGTATACCCACTCGTTATCGCTTCTGACTGCATTGTATAAGAACCGGAAGCACAATATGAAATGTCCAAAATGGCATGAAGCGCATACAAAAATGGTCATTGTACAGCCGGCGTGTTTTTCTTCATAATCATAAGCAGAAAAGGTTATTAAAACGAAACGCTTATCAAGATTCTGAAAGGAGTGCTGATAAAATGAAAACAGACAAGACCGGCAACCTGATCCTCGGCTGCATCGCGGACGACTTTACGGGCGGAAGCGACGCCGCATCCTTTCTGGCTGCAGGTGGTATGAACACAATTCTGCTCACAGAGATCCCGGACAGCACCTATACGCTCCCAGAGGACGCGGAAGCGGCTGTGATCACGCTCAAGTCCCGCACACAGGAGACCGCTGCCGCCGTCGAAGACTCCCTGGCAGCCATCCGCTGGCTGCATGAAGCCGGCGCTTCTCATTATTATGTAAAGTACTGCTCCACTTTCGACTCAACGCCCGCAGGGAACATCGGTCCCATCGTCGATGCGGTCCTCACAGAGCTCGACGCGGATGGAACGATCCTGTGCCCGGCGCTGCCTGCCAACGGCAGAGTCGTCAGGGAAGGCATCTTATATGTAAAGGGTGTCCCGCTGGCTGAGAGCCCCATGAAGGACCACCCCCTGACCCCTATGTGGGAGAGCCGGATCAGCCTTCTCATGAAGCCCCAGGGCAAATATGATTCCCTGGAGATCCACGCCGGTGAACTGAACGGTCCGGCGGAGGCGCTGGATAAAAAGATCAAGGCCTTCACCGGGTCCAGAGAGCACTGGTATCTGGTCCCCGACTACACGGACGACAAAGACGCCGCCCGTATCGCCTCCCTCTTCGGTGCTATGAAAGTACTGACCGGTGGGAGCGGTATTTTGACAGAACTGGCCAAAAAACTAAAAGTCCTCGACGCTGAGGCCGTCCCTTACGAGGGGACCGACGGGCCGGCTGTGATCGTCGCAGGGAGCTGCAGCACAGCGACCCGCGCGCAGACGCTCTGGTATGAAGCAGGTGGCGGCAAGTCTCTCCGCCTGTCGGATGAAGCGATCCTGGACGGCACGCAGGACTCTGCAGCGATCTGGGAGCAGATGAAGGACGACCCTGCGCCGCTCATCTACTCCTACGACACGCCGGAAGGACTCAAAAAGAAGCGCAATGAAGCCGGCCGGAAGCTTGCTGCGCGCATCGAAGAGACACTCGCGCAGACAGCCGTAGAGGCCATGAAAGGCGGCGTGCGCCGCATCATCGCAGCGGGTGGCGAGACATCCGGTGCTGTCACGAAGGCGCTGGGCTACAAGTCCTACCGCATCGGCGAATCTGTTGCGCCCGGAGTTCCCGTGCTGACGCCCTTGGACGAACCTTCCCTTCGGCTGGTGCTCAAATCCGGGAACTTTGGCCAGGAAGACTTCTTTGGCCGCGCGCTCGCGCTGACAGCGAAGAAGTAAACAGGAGGATCAAACGTATGAAATGTACCACATTGGAAGAGAAACTGGACCTGGCCTGTAAAATTGCGAAGAGCTGCTTTGACCGCGGTCTGGGAAGCGGCATGACCGGCAATCTGTCGTTCATGCACAAGGGATATATCTTTATCACAGCGGGCGGCACGTGCTTCGGATTCCTGACCCGGAAGGATTTTGCCGCAGTCGCGTATGAGGCGGCTGAAGACAACGGCGATGCCCGTCTCGAAGCTGACGATGTCAACTGTTCCACTGATCCCTTCGAGGCTGAGATCATCACAGATGCGTTGTCCCTGAAGCCTTCCAAAGAACTCCCGCTCCATAAAACGGTTTACGATGGTTTGTGGAATGAAGGCATCCGGGAAGGCGCCGTGATCCACACACATTCTACCTACTCTGTTCTGTGGTCATGCGTGCACGGCCTTGATCCCGGCAATTGCGTGCCGGACCACACGCCCTACCTGCGCATGAAAATGGGCTCCTGCGGGCTGATCCCTTACGAGAAGCCCGGCTCTAAGGAATTGTTCGATGCCTTCGCGCGCGAGAAGGGCGACAAATATGGATGGCTCCTATCCCATCACGGTCTTCTGACCTGCGGCAGGGACCTTCCTGAGGCATTTGGCCGTAGCGAGGAGCTGGAAGAGAGCTGCAAGATCGCCTGGATGCTGCGCGGAGCCGGACTGTAAGCCATGGGTGTGACGCGGGTCCGGCTCATGCAGCCCTTCCACACTGCTTGATTCATTGAGGAGGTCGTAGAAATGAATTCAGAATCTGTAAAAAAGAAGCGCATCGGCGTCATTCACGCTGTCCTCGGTTCAGCGGCGCCTCTCACGAAGGTCATCCGCGAAGTCTCGCCGGATACGGAAGTCCTGAATTTTGTTAATGAAGAAATGCTTTCGTATGTGAACAGAAACGGCGGCGTCGACGCTATCGCAATGCGCATGTTTGCCAATCAGGTCTTCCACGCCGAGGAGGCGGGTGTAGATGCCATCGTCATCGCGTGCAACGTGTTCGTCGCAAGGGCGGATGCTGTGGAGCCGTTCGTTTCGGTCCCGGTCATCACGGTCGACAGCGCTATGCAGGAAAAAGCTGCCGCAATCGGCGGCAGGATAGGCGTAATGGGCACCAATCATAGCGCCGTCCCCGCATGCTGCGCCGGGATCAGGCGCGCTGCGGACAAGGCTGGACTGCCGATACCGGAAATTGTGAACGGCACTGTGACCGAAGCGGCAGCAGCCTTGTCGGGGGGTGACACCGGAAAGTTCGACTCTCTTTTGACAGAGCGGGCGCTGGAGCTTGTAAATGAAGGCTGCGGGGCGATCGTGCTCTCGCAGGTCACCATGGCAAGGGCCAAGGCGGCGATGCAGCGTGCGGGCATTTCTGTTCCGATCCTGACATCTCCCGAAGAGTGCGCGAAACGCCTGGCTTCGCTGTGGAAATAATAAGAATGAACAAGGAGCCGGGGGCAGTCCCCCGGCTCCTTGCTCATTCTTCATCGGGCTCCGCAAACACTTCTTTCATCATCAAAATGCACTCCCTCTCCAGAAGTCCCATCTGCCCGCCTTTCCTGGTGATTGCCACTATGTCCCAGAAATAGCCGGATTCCGACAAATGGAACAACTGCACCGGGTGATCGTGACGGATCGTCTCTACCGTGGTCCTGGGAACGACTGCGACTCCCAAACCGACCGCAGCAAGCCCAAACGCCGTCTCATTATTGGTCGTCTCCATAAAGATTTTCGGCTTATACCCGTGCAGTTTGAACAGCATATCCATCGCGCCTCTCGATCCGTGCCCGTCTTTGAGCAGGATGAAAGGCACTTGCCTTAGCGCTTCAAAAGCGATGATCTTCCGCCCCTCCGCATCAAGGGTATACTGGTCCTCCTTCAAATATCCTTCTCTCGCCGTGAGCAGAAGCTCCTCCCTGCAGATATGGATACAGGAAAAATCATCCAGGCTGCCAAGCCTTGGCAGCACCGCAAAGTCGACGCTCCCCTTGAGTACGTCTTCGCGCAGCTGCCTGGAGTTGTGCTCTACTGTCTGGATCTCCACATGCGGATATTCCTCCGTAAATACCGGCAGAAAGCGCGGCAGCATGCTGGCGGCGCGAAGCGGAGGGATCCCTATCTTGACCCGCCCCTTTCTGGAGGAAGTCACCTCGGCCATCTCCTCCTGCAGAAGGCGGTTCAGTTCGAGGATCTTCCTGGCGGTCTCTATGTATTTTTCTCCCTCGTAGGTCGTCGTGATCGGATTGGACGACCGATCAAATATCCTGACGCCCTCTTCCTTCTCCACACGGGAAATGAAATGGGAAAGCGCAGGCTGCGTCATGAACAGCTCTTCCGCGGCTCTTGTAATATTGCCCAGTTCCGCCACCTTGACTATGTACTCCAGTTTTGAAAACTCCATGGGCTCCTCCTTCTTTATTATCCATGATTCCATTATAACTGAAAAACGTAGCAGATCGCTCCCTTCCTGTCAAAATACAGCGTGACCTGACCGGACACATCGGCACCTGCAAAAACACAGCAACGTCTGCCGCACCCTGTTCTGATGCGGCAGACGGTCCTTTATAAGATTCGCTTCATCCGGTTCCCTCCGAGAGGTCCTTATTTACATTGTGCTTGCCAGGCCGAATACGATACTGCCCAGGATAAGAACGATCGCACCGCCGATCCTTGAGGATATCTGTGCGTAGCTCATAAGATTCAGACGCTTTCCTGCGGAGAGGACCTGAAGGTCGCCGGATCCGCCGCGATTCGCCATGCAGAGGCCGGAGGTTATGGCGCCTTCGACGAAATTGAACCCGAACAGCATCCCGATAAAACCGGAGCCGAGGATCGCGCCGAGGACGACCATGAACGCGATAAAGATCGTCTGCAGGTTGATCGCCATGAGGAATTCGCCCAGATCAGTGAAGGCAATGCCGATTCCGCACATGCACATGCACATCAGAGGCTTCGTGAACAGATTTGAGATTTCCTTCGCGCCTTGTTTGAGGGTATCCGGGATCACATTCAGGACATTGAGGACAATGCACACAATGACCATCCACGCGTACATGTGGATCTCGACAACGCCGATGGGCGGCACTACTTTTGCAAGGATCCTTGCCACACAGAACACCGCACAGGTGAGCACAAGTCCGCCGGCGCGCTCATTGATCGTGATCTTTGCTTTGGGCTTGTCTTCTTTCTCTTCCGGCACATCCTGATACTTAGCCGCATCGCGGAGCAGTTCTCCGTTACCGGAGAGCTTCGGGAACTTCTCACCGATCGCATTTAAAGCGACCGCGCCGAGAATGGCAAAATTGTTCGCGATGTTCAGAACCGCAAAGGCTTTGGAGTAATAGACATCCGCGCTGCCGTTGCCCGTCCCCTCCCACATCTGGGACAGTGGAATAGCGCCTGCGCCGTTGCCGCCGCCCATGATAGGAAGCATATAATGGCAGATTGAATCGATCGGACTGACGCCGACGATCATCGCGCCGACGATACCGAACAATGCCGCGAGGGCAACGCCGCCGATGATCGCAGGAATGTAACCGGTGAACGACTTGATCAGCTGCCTGCGGTTGACCGTCAGAACGGCCGATGTGATAAGGAGTGAAATGAACACTGTCTGGAATCCGAAGTCATCGTAAAAGAATGTTATCCCTTCTGCGTATTCTTCAGGCAGTATTTTGTAATACTCCAGCGCTGCCGCGCCGAAGAAAGCCATGACCGCGCCGCCGCCGATATAATCCTTCCAGATCGGCAGGCGCTCTCCGATCTCATAGAGGACAAATCCGATCGCGAACATGATCGCGATGATGGAGAGCATGTCATCCGAAGGCAGCTTTCCCGTGAACGTCCCCACATATATGATTGCTACGAACACCAGGATCATCCACATCGGGGCGCCGTACATGCTCTCATAAAGTATTCCTTTCTTTTCTGTAGTCATCTTCCCATCCTCTTTATATAAAATGCGGCAGTCTGTCAAAATACCCTCAGCTGCCGCATCCTTTCCATCACTTGGTCCGTCTCTTTCTTCTTATACTTTTTCCTTTATGTAATACATCTTTTATGCCCGGCCTTCTCATGCTTTCCGGATGCGCTCCGCGATCTTCTCGGCATAGCTGCTGGTACTTTCGGTTCCCTTCATATCGGGCGTCACTTCGCCTGCTGCCATGGTGTCAAGGATCGCCTTCTCCATGATCTTGGCAGCTTCCGCGAACTTGGGCTCGTTGCGGTTGGTCGCGAGCCAGTCGAACATCATGCAAGCGGAGAGCATAAGTCCGGTCGGGTTCGCGATGTTCTTGCCGGCAATATCAGGGGCGGAGCCGTGCGCAGCCTGCGCCATGCACTGGTGGTCATTAGTATTGATGCCGGGGCCAAGGCCGAGGGAGCCGGTCAGCTCGCCTGCCAGATCGGAGAGGATGTCCCCGAAGAGGTTAGTCGTAATGATGACATCGAAGTCCTGCATGTGGCGGACAAGGTGTGCCGTTGAGGCGTCGATGTGGAAGTCGTCAATACGTACCTCAGGATAGTATTTTGCACCGATCTCCTTGATGATGCTGCGGAAGAAACCGTAAGCCCACTGAATGACGTTCGCCTTGTGGACAATGGTCAGGTGCTTTTTCCTCTTCATTGCGCACTTGAAAGCCTCGTGTGCAAGGCGCTCCGTCGCTTTTCTGGAGGTGACGCTGATCGAGAGGACCAGATCTTCATTGGGCATGAATTCGCCCCAGCCTCTGTACATATTTCTGTCAGGCAGCGCACCTTCGCTGTTCTCCCGGAACACGACGATATCGGAAGCGGGATCCACTTTGATCTTCTCAGGAGCTACGCCCGGATATACCTTTGCGGGACGGGCGTTGGAGTACAGGTCGAATACATGGCGCATTGTTCCGGAAGGGTTCGCTCTCTCGAAGAATTCCTTCGGATAAGCAGCGCTGTCGTGCGGTGCGAACACCCACGCGTCGCAGGTCCTGAGTCCGTCGATCGTTATCTGGGGGACCGGATCGTTGTATTTTTCAATACCTTCCCACCCCATGGGATAGACGGGCCATTCAATGTCGAGGCCGACCTTCTCCGCGCCGGCTTTCATCATCACTTCCGTTGCCTTGGTGATCTCAGGACCAATTGCATCTCCGTAGCACAAACCGATTTTGTAAGACATCTTTCTTTTCCTCCTTGCGTATTCTTTTAACTTACTCGTCTGCCGCTTCTCAATTCTTGTGATCTGCTGTTCTGTCTGTTGTGTTTTCTGTTATTTAATTGCTTTGTTTCATCTTCTGCAGCTGCTTGTTTTTCTTCGCTTTTCTTTATGTCTATATTGTATCGGGGCGATCTGTCATAGTAAAATGTCCGGATTTACATGCAGGGCATGACAAAAACGTGATGGTGCCGGGGGAAAAGTCGAAATAGCTCCGCGGGGGCAAATGAGGTCTGAGGTGAAATGACCTCTGTATCATAAAAACACCTACAAAACCAGTTCGGTTTTGTAGGTGTTTTTGCAGGAAAGCCTTGGATGTGCCCAACCAGGGTTTTTCTGTCCTTATAAATGGGGTAGAACGCTAAAAATCAAATCCGATGCGTTCGGCAGCCTCTTGACAGCCCATCAATCGCCCTGATCACAGCCCGGGCCTGTGATCACGCCTTCCCGTACCTGAGCGGCATCGATACGTTCTCATTGAAGAACTGAATGATCGGTCCCATACAGAATGCCGTCAGCACCGTGCCGATCCCTACGGTCGCTCCCAGCAGGCCGCCTGTCAGGACGCAGATGAAGTCCGTGGCGATCCGCACGATCCTGAACGCCCATTTCTTTTTATCAGATATCGTCAGCGCGATCCAGTCATACGCCGAGACGCCCATTTCCGCGACAAAATACAGAGAAGCTGCCAGTGAAGACAGGACCAGGGCAAATATCATCAGGACGATCCTCAGAAGCACAGACGGAGAAGGAAATACCCTGCCCAGGATCAGGTCCGTGTATTCCACCACGTATCCCAGAAGGAACAGGTTGATGATCGTTCCCAATCCGATCATGCGCCTGTTAAAGAAGAACATGAACGCGAGCAGGATCCCGTTCAGGATCACATAAAAAGTTCCATAGGAAAGCGGGGTGAGTCCCCATAGACCGTGCGCGAAGACCTGGAAGGGATCCATACCGAATGCGGTGAAGCCGAAGATCCCCGCCGCGACACCTGACAGGAATACTCCTGAAATACACATGATCAAACGCTTTTTAAACTCATCCATTGAAGTTTTGTCTGCCCAAAGATGTCATGGGATAAATGCGAGGATGGTAAATACCGTCGCATCTGTCATTGTGAGAACCCCTGCACGAATTCTGCATGTGGACGAATGGTCTACCTGTACCCTGAGAAAGATC